>OBXO01000032.1_pt1 | contig 190928 bp, 166 predicted proteins | sample 1501431 | NCBI WGS metagenome assembly OBXO01 (sample SAMEA2580163, study PRJEB22360) | human gut metagenome | biome: human gut; feature: human-associated habitat; material: faeces | place: Denmark | collected 2008/2010
GTAGTCGTCAGAAGGCAGGGGGGCCGCCTGCCGTACCGTTTAGCCTGCAAAACGCCAACCCTCTGACGCTGGAAGACAGCCGCCAGAGCTGCACCGTTCGCGGTTATAACTTCCATCTGACCTTCTCAAAGCTGACCGGTAAACCGATCGCCTGGAACGTCAATGGCGAAGAGCTGATTACCCGCGAGCCGAAGATTAATTTCTTCAAACCGACCATTGATAACCACAAGCAAGAGTTCGAAGGCCTCTGGCAGCCGAATCATTTACAGATTATGCAGGAGCATCTGCGCGAATTTACCCTTGAGCAAACCGATGATGCGCTGCTGATAACCAGCCAGACCATTATCGCCCCGCCGGTATTCGATTTCGGTATACGCTGCACCTATCGCTGGCGCATTGCCGCGGACGGTCAGCTGAATGTGGAACTTTCTGGCCAGCCTTACGGCGAGTACCGAGACATTATTCCGTGCATCGGTTTCACGATGGGCATCAACGGTGATTTGGGCCAGGTGGCGTATTACGGACGTGGTCCCGGTGAAAACTATGCCGATAGCCAGCAGGCCAACATCATCGACATCTGGCGCAGCAGCGTGGATGAGATGTTCGAAAATTATCCTTTCCCGCAAAACAACGGCAATCGTCAGGACGTGCGTTGGGCAACGCTAACCAACCGCCACGGCAACGGCCTGCTGGTGGTCCCGCAGCGCCCTGTCAACCTGAGCGCCTGGCGCTATACGCCGGAAAATATCTTTGCCGCACAACACTGCAACGCGCTACAGCGTAGCGATGACATCACCCTGAATCTGGATCACCAGTTACTGGGCTTAGGTTCCAACTCGTGGGGAAGTGAAGTACTCGATTCCTGGCGCGTCTGGTTTACGTCATTCAGCTACGGCTTCACGTTGTTGCCGGTTTCCGGCAGCGAATCTGGCGCTCAAACCACCGCCAACCGCGCCTTTGGCACCGGGTTCTTTTCCACGAATATGCACAGCGAGAATACAAAATGAGGATCATCGACAACTTAGAGCAGTTCCAGCAACGCTATGCTTCAGGTCGGAAATGGCAACGCTGCGTCGAGGCTATTGAAAATATTGACAATATTCAGCCAGGCGTCGCCCACTCTATCGGTGATTCCCTGAGCTACCGCGTGGAGACAGACTCCGCGACCGATGCGCTGTTTACCGGTCATCGTCGTTATTTTGAGATCCATTACTACCTGCAAGGGCAGCAAAAAATAGAGTATGCCGCCAAAGAGGATCTCCAGGTGGTTGAATATTATCGCGATGAAACCGATCGCGAATATCTGAAAGGTTGTGGAAAAACCATCGAAGTGCACGAAGGACAAATGGTTATTTGTGACAACCATGAAGCCTATCGTTTTATTTGTAATAACGCAGTGAAAAAAGTCGTACTCAAAGTCACCATCGAAGATGGTTATTTTCATAATAAATAAAAACACAGGCGGCGCCGACGTTGCGCCGCCAGTACCCTATAATAATCAGGAATCGGAGATGTGCTATGTCTGATACCAAACGTAATACCATCGGCAAGTTCGGCTTACTTTCACTCACCTTTGCCGCGGTTTATAGTTTTAATAACGTAATCAACAATAATATTGAGCTTGGTCTGGCATCCGCACCGATGTTTTTCCTCGCGACGATTTTCTACTTTATTCCGTTCTGCTTAATCATCGCCGAATTTGTTTCGCTGAATAAAAACTCCGAAGCCGGTGTCTACGCATGGGTAAAAAGTTCGCTGGGTGGACGTTGGGCATTTATTACTGCCTACACCTACTGGTTCGTTAACCTGTTCTTTTTTACCTCGCTTTTGCCCCGCGTTATTGCCTACGCCTCATATGCTTTTTTAGGCTACGAATACATTCTGACGCCGTTCGCAACCACCGTGTTAAGTATGGTGCTGTTTGCCTTCTCCACCTGGGTTTCGACCAATGGTGCAAAAATGTTAGGGCCGATTACCTCGGTCACCTCCACGTTGATGCTGCTGCTGACGCTGTCCTATATTTTACTGGCAGGTACGGCGCTGGTTGGTGGCGTACAGCCTGCTGACCCTATCACCGTAGACGCAATGATCCCGAATTTTAACTGGGCCTTCCTCGGTATCACCACCTGGATTTTTATGGCGGCAGGCGGCGCGGAGTCGGTGGCGGTTTACGTCAACGACGTCAAGGGCGGCTCCAAATCATTCGTGAAGGTCATTATCATTGCCGGAATTTTTATCGGCGTGCTCTATTCCATCTCCTCGGTGCTGATTAACGTCTTCGTCAGCAGCAAAGAGCTGAAGTTTACCGGTGGATCGGTGCAGGTATTCCACGGCCTGGCGGCATATTTCGGCCTGCCGGAGCTGGTCGTGAACCGCTTTGTCGGCCTGGTCTCCTTTACCGCGATGTTCGGCTCCCTGCTGATGTGGACCGCAACGCCGGTGAAGATCTTCTTCTCTGAAATTCCGGCGGGTATTTTCGGTAAAAAAACCGTCGAACTGAATGAAAATGGCGTTCCGGCCCGCGCAGCGTGGATCCAGTTCCTGATCGTTATCCCGCTGATGATTATCCCGACGCTCGGCTCCAATACCGTGCAGGATTTAATGAACACTATCATCAACATGACCGCCGCCGCCTCGATGCTGCCGCCGCTGTTTATTATGCTGGCTTACCTGAATCTGCGTGCAAAACTGGACCACTTACCGCGCGACTTCCGTATGGGTTCGCAAAAAACCGGCATTGTTGTGGTGTCGATGCTGATCGTTCTTTTCACCATCGGATTTATTGCCTCTACCTTCCCAACCGGCGGCAATATCATAACCATTATTTTCTATAACGTCGGTGGGATTGTTATTTTCCTCGGTTTTGCCTGGTGGAAATACAGTAAATATATCAAAGGGCTAACCAAAGAAGAAAAAGCTGTTGAGGCAGCCCCTGCTTCAGATATCAATTAATGACTAAAACCTAATAACAATAAATAATACTCGCCAAGGCTATAACCAAAATAATTCGAGTTGCATGAAGGCGGCAAGTGAGTGAATTCCCAGGAGCATAGATAACTATGTGACTGAGGTGAACGAACGTAGCTAACGCACATGCAGCTTGAAGTATGACGGGTATATAACAATAAAAATTAAATTTTATTTGCTTAGGATCGAAGCATGAAAAACATTAGCCATTGTTGCAGGGCAATTATTGCCCTGCCCTTTTTCTGCGTCTCCTCTCTGGGTGCAGAAGAAGTTCGCCCTGCAGAACACGACGACACGAAAACGCCAGAAATATCTTCCCCCTCATTTCGCTTTTATGGCGAATTGGGCATGGGAGGATATATGGATTTAGAAGGACAAGACAAACATAAATACAGTGATGGTACCTATATAGAAGGTGGCCTGGAGATAAAACACGGCTCTTGGTTTGGTCTGATCTACGGCGAGGGCTGGACCGTGCAGGCCGACCATCAGGGTAATGCCTGGGTTCCTGACCATAGCTGGGGCGGATTCGAGGGCGGGATCAACCGCTTTTACGGCGGTTATCGTACCAATGACGGAACGGAGCTGATGCTCAGTCTGCGACAGGACTCTTCGCTGGATGACTTGCAATGGTGGGGGGATTTCACTCCAGACCTGGGCTACGTTATTCCCAACACCCGTGACATCATGACCGCCATTAAGGTACAAAACCTGACCGGTCCTTTGCGCTACAGCGTGACAGCAACGCCCGCCGGACACCACGACGAGAGCAAAGCCTGGCTGCACTTTGGTAAATACGATCGCTACGACGATAAGTATACCTATCCGGCCATGATGAACGGCTATATCCAGTACGACCTGACTGAAGGCGTAACCTGGATGAACGGCCTGGAGATCACAGATGGTACCGGACAGCTGTTCCTGACCGGCATCCTTTCGCCCAACTTCGCCGCCCGCGCCTGGCACCACACGGGCCGCGCCGACGGGCTGGATGTGTCCGGCACCGAAACCGGCTATATGGTCAGCGCGATGTATGAAGCGCTAAAAGGCGTTTACCTCTCCACTGCTTATAGCTACGCCAAACACCGACCGGATCGCGCCGAGGACGAAACCACTTCCTTTATGCAGTTCGGTATCTGGTATGAATACGGCGGCGGCCGTTTCGCTACCGCCTTCGACAGTCGGTTCTATATGCAGAATGCATCCGGCGACCCGAGCGACCAAATCTTCCTGATGCAATATTTCTATTGGTAACAAGGACCGGAATACCATGAACATGAAACCTATTCTTACGCCGCTGGCCTGTATCCTGCTGATGAACTTCTCCGCACATGCCGCCAGTGCTAACGACTTTAAAAACATCATTAATCGCACCGGTGCGCCGGGCTACATGCATGACTACGATCACGACGACCACCAGCGCTTTAATCCATTTTTCGATCTCGGCGCCTGGCACGGTCATTTGCTCCCGGACGGCCCTGCAACGATGGGCGGCTTTCCAGGCGTGGCTTTGCTGACCGAAGAATACATCAATTTTATGGCCAATAATTTTGACCGTCTGACGGTGTACCAGCACGGTAAAAAGGTCGATTTCGCGCTTGAGGCCTACAGCATTCCCGGCGCGCTGGTGCAAAAGCTGTCATCTAAGCATGTGCAAATAGAGATGACGCTGCGTTTTGCCAGCCCGCGCACCTCGCTGCTGGAAACCAAAATCACCAGCAACACGCCGCTGGATCTGGTGTGGGACGGCGAGCTGCTGGAGAAACTGGAAGCCAAAGAGGGAAAAGTGCTGTCGGATAAAACCATTGATAGCGAATTCCCTGGCTATCAGCGCAAAATCACCGCCACGCACGACGGTCTGAAAGTCACCTTCGGCAAAGTGCGCTCAACCTGGGATCTGCTCACCTCCGGTGAGTCGGAGTATCAGGTGCATAAATCTGTCGCTATGAAAACCACGGTTAACGGTCATCGCTTTACGGGGAAGGCCCATATCAGTGGTTCGACAACCATTTACACCACCTGGTCTCATCTGCTTACCGCCGAGGATGTAGCGAAAGAGCAGCCGCAGATCCGCGATATTCTGGCGCGCCCGGCCTGGTATCTTGCTGCATCACAAAAGCGCTGGGCAGATTATCTGCAAAAAGGCTTAACCAACCCGGATGCCACAACGGAACAAACCCGGGTCGCGGTAAAAGCTATTGAAACGCTAAACGGCAACTGGCGCTCGCCAGGCGGTGCGGTAAAACACAATACCGTGACGCCATCGGTCACCGGCCGCTGGTTCTCCGGCAACCAAACCTGGCCGTGGGACACCTGGAAGCAGGCCTTCGCTATGGCGCACTTTAACCCGGAGATCGCCAAAGAGAATATTCGCGCCGTCTTTTCATGGCAGGTTAAACCCGGTGATCCGGTTCGCCCCCAGGATGCCGGATTCATTCCCGACCTGATTGCCTGGAATCTCAGCCCGGAACGCGGCGGCGACGGCGGTAACTGGAACGAGCGCAACACCAAACCCAGCCTGGCAGCCTGGTCGGTGATGGAGGTCTACAACGTCACCAAAGACAAGGCCTGGCTCGAAGAGATGTATCCAAAGCTGGTTGCGTATCACGACTGGTGGCTGCGTAACCGCGATCATAACGGCAACGGCGTGCCGGAATACGGCGCTACCCGCGATAAAGCCCACAATACTGACCGCGGCGAAATGTTGTTTACGGTGAAAAAAGGCGACAAGGAAGAAACGCTCTCCGGGCTTAACAACTACGCCACCGTGATCGATAAGGGTCAGTATGACAGCCTGGAGATCCCAGCGCAGGTTGCCGCCTCGTGGGAGTCCGGTCGTGACGATGCGGCTGTATTCGGTTTTATCGATAAAGATCAACTGGATAAATACGTCGCGGGTGGTGGAAAACGCAGCGACTGGGTGGTGAAATTTGCCGAAAATCACAGTAAAGACGGTAATTTGCTGGGTTACTCGCTGTTGCAGGAGTCAGTCGATCAGGCCAGCTACATGTACAGCGACAACCATTATCTGGCGCAGATGGCGACCCTGCTCGGCAAACACCAAGAGGCGCAACGCTATCGCCAGTTGGCGCAAAAACTCGCAGATTACATCAACACCTGCATGTTCGACCCGACAACAAAATTCTATTATGACGTTCGTATTGAGGAGCAACCGCTGGCAAACGGCTGTGCGGGTAAACCGATCGTCGAGCGTGGCAAAGGGCCGGAAGGCTGGTCGCCTCTGTTTAACGGCGCAGCAACGCAGCCCCATGCGGACGCGGTGGTTAAGGTGATGCTCGACCCCAAAGAGTTCAACACCTTTGTCCCGCTTGGCACAGCAGCGCTGACCAACCCGGCTTTCGGCGCGGATATCTACTGGCGCGGGCGCGTCTGGGTGGATCAGTTCTGGTTCGGGCTAAAAGGGATGGAGCGTTACGGCTATCGCGATGACGCGTTAAAACTGGCGGATACCTTCTTCAGCCACGCCAAAGGCCTCACCGCTGACGGTCCGATTCAGGAAAACTATAACCCGCTGACCGGCGCACAGCAGGGCGCACCGAATTTCTCCTGGAGCGCGGCGCATCTCTATATGCTGTATAACGATTTTCTTAAAAAACAGTAATCTGTGACATAACGCCGGATGGCGCTTCGCTTATCCGGCCTACAAAGACACATTTTCACAGGCCGGATTAGGTGCTTGCACCGATATCCGGCATATTCGTCCTCTGGCTCCACTCCTTTTTTGAATCCCATCACAATCACGGAATTCCCCTTTTCCCTTTTACGCGGCGACGGCTAAATTATTAACTCATCCGACCACATAACAATAATTTTACATACTGGACACCTTTATGAGCTATCCGTCGCTGTTCGCCCCGCTCGATTTAGGCTTCACCACGCTTAAAAACCGCGTGCTGATGGGTTCAATGCATACCGGGCTGGAGGAGTATCCCGACGGCGCCCAACGGCTGGCCGCGTTCTACGCCGAACGCGCCCGTCACGGTGTGGCTCTGATTGTGAGCGGAGGCATTGCGCCTGCGCTTTCCGGCGTAGGGATGGAAGGTGGCGCGATGCTCAACGACACCAGCCAACTTGCTCACCATCGCGTCATTACCGATGCTGTGCATGATGAAGGCGGCAAAATCGCCCTGCAAATCCTGCATACCGGACGTTACAGCTACCAGCCGCATCTGGTGGCGCCTTCTGCTATTCAGGCCCCCATTAACCGCTTTACGCCACATGAATTAACGCACGATGAAGTGCTGCAGTTGATTGAAGATTTTGCCCACTGCGCACAGCTGGCGCGGGAAGCGGGCTACGATGGCGTGGAAGTGATGGGGTCGGAAGGGTATCTCATCAACGAATTCCTGACACTGCGTACCAACCAGCGCGATGACCAATGGGGCGGTGAGTATGCCAACCGCATGCGGTTTGCCGTTGAGGTGGTACGAGCGGTACGTCAGCGTGCCGGGAATGACTTTATTATTATCTTCCGCCTGTCGATGCTCGATCTGGTGGAAAACGGCGGAACCTTCGACGAAACCGTTCAGCTGGCGCAGGCTATAGAAGCCGCGGGGGCCACCATTATTAACACCGGTATTGGCTGGCATGAGGCACGTATTCCCACTATCGCTACCCCGGTACCGCGCGGTGCGTTTAGTTGGGTGACGCGTAAGCTGAAAGGGCATGTGACAATCCCACTGGTCACCACCAACCGCATTAACGATCCCCAGGTCGCCGATGACATTTTGGCCCGTGGCGATGCCGATATGGTGTCGATGGCCCGTCCGTTCCTCGCCGATGCCGAACTGCTGTCAAAAGCGCAAACCGGACGAGCGGATGAGATCAACACCTGTATCGGCTGTAACCAGGCCTGTCTGGATCAGATCTTCGTCGGCAAAGTCACCTCTTGCCTGGTCAATCCGCGCGCCTGCCATGAAACCAAAATGCCGATCGTTGCGGCAGCTGTGCCGAAAAATCTGGCGGTTGTCGGTGCGGGTCCTGCGGGCCTCGCCTTCGCCATTAATGCCGCAGCGCGCGGGCATCACGTGACGCTGTTTGACGCACATAGCGAGATTGGCGGGCAGTTTAATATCGCCAAACAGATCCCCGGCAAAGAAGAATTCTATGAAACCCTGCGCTACTACCGTCGGATGATCGACGTGACTGGCGTGACGCTGAAGCTGAATCACTTTGTCAGCGCACACGATCTGCACACCTTCGACGAAGTGATCCTTGCCAGTGGGATCGAGCCACGCATGCCGCCGATCGAGGGGATCGATCATCCTAAAGTGCTGAGCTATCTCGACGTTCTGCGCGATAAGACGCCAGTGGGTAAACGCGTGGCGATCGTGGGCTGCGGCGGGATCGGTTTCGATACCGCAATGTATCTGAGTCAGCCCGGTGAACCCACCAGCCAGAACATTGCGGAGTTCTGCGTGGAATGGGGGATCGACACCAGCCTGCAACAGCCTGGCGGCTTACGCCCGGAAGGCCCGCACTTATCCCGCAGCCCGCGCCAGATAGTGATGCTGCAGCGCAAAGCCAGCAAACCGGGGCAAGGTTTAGGTAAAACGACGGGCTGGATCCATCGCGCCACCCTGCTCTCACGCGGCGTGAAAATGATCCCGTCAGTCAGCTATCAGAAGATTGATGATGATGGGTTACACGTTGTGTTGAACGGTGAACAGGTGATCTTTAACGTGGATAACGTGGTGATTTGTGCCGGACAAGAGCCGCGCCGTGAGCTGGTCGATCCGCTGCACGCGGCAGGTAAAACGGTGCATCTGATCGGCGGCTGCGATGTGGCGATGGAACTGGATGCCCGACGCGCTATTGCGCAAGGCACCAGGCTGGCACTGGAAATTTAACAGGATGTATTTCGTAGGCCGGATAAGGCGTTAGCCGCATCCGGCACCCGCTATTACCGACGACGACCGGTTTTGACCGCTTTCAGCACCACGAATTTATTATTGGTGGCGATGGTCACGCAGTTGCCGAATATCTTCTTCAGCTTGTGGAAGTAGTCGAGGTGACGGTTAGCCACAATATACAGCTCACCGTTGATTTTCAGGCAGCGACGGGCGTGGTGGAACATTTCCCAGGCAATGTTATCCGTCAGCGCGTGCTTCTGGTGGAACGGTGGGTTGCACAGCACAGCGTTAAAGCGGAACGGTTCAACACCAGACAGCGCGTTGTTAATCATAAACTCGCAGCGATCCAGCGCTTCAGGCATGTTACTTTCCACGTTCAGGCGGCTTGAAGCCACCGCCATTGGCGATTCATCAACAAATACCACACTGGCTTCTGGGTTTTTCGCCAGCAGCGTCATACCGATGACGCCGTTGCCGCAACCGAGATCAACAATCTCCCCTTCGAGGTTTTCCGGCAGATGCTCGATAAAAAAGCGCGCGCCGATATCCAGCCCGGTACGGGAGAAGACGTTGGCGTGGTTATGGATAGTCCAGTCGGTGCCTTCCAGCTTCCAGCTTAGCGTTTGCGAGGCAGCGGCCAGCTCCGGTTTGCTGAACGTACAGTTGATCAATCGGGCTTTTTTCCACGCCAGCGTCGTGGTGGTTGGGCCCAACACTTTTTCAAACAGTTCCAGCGTCGAGGTATGTACATCACGCGCTTTTGCCCCGGCGATGATACGCGTTTCTGGCGTTACCACTTCGCGCAGCGCACGCAGTTGCTGCTCCAGCAGCGCCATGGTTTTTGGCAGCTTAATCAGCACCACGCCCGGTGCCTGCGGATAGTCAGCGGTACTGTCGAGGAACTTGACGCTCGACTCGGCAATATCGTTGTGACGCAGGTTCTCGCGCGTGGCAAGCTCGCTGAGATAGGAGTCGCCAATGCTGTACGGCGTATGTTCCGCCAGCGCACAGCCCAGCGCGCCGAAGGTATCATTCAGGATCAGCACCGGGCCGCTAATCTCGGTATCGTCCAGCTGTTGCAGCAGATATTCATCTGCAGCTTCCCACGCCAGCAGCGGGTTAACGTCATCCGTTTCCGGGAAACGTTTAAGTGACAGCGAACGGAAACCGTTGTCTATGTGGCTCATCGGCCCTCCTGAATGGTAAAATTTCGGCGTATCCCTGAAAAGGGTGCGTGAGTATACACTTTTATGATTTGCGTGGACATGAATGAACCAACTAACTTACCTCCAGGGCTACCCGGAACATTTGCTTTCTCAAGTGAGAACGCTGATTGCTGAGCAACGCCTGGGCGCAGTGCTGGAGAAGCGCTATCCGGGTACGCATGACTTCGCGACCGACAAAGCGCTCTGGCAATATACTCAGGATCTGAAAAATCAGTTTCTGCGTAACGCCCCGCCGCTGAATAAAGTCATGTATGACAGCAAGATCCACGTTCTGAAGAATGCGTTGGGGCTGCATACCGCCGTTTCTCGCGTGCAGGGCGGTAAGCTCAAAGCCAAAGCGGAGATCCGCGTCGCCACCGTGTTTCGCAGCGCCCCAGAACCCTTTTTACGCATGATCGTCGTTCATGAACTGGCGCATCTGAAAGAAAAAGAGCACGACAAAGCGTTTTACCAGCTTTGCTGTCATATGGAGCCTCAGTATCATCAACTGGAGTTCGATACCCGCCTGTGGTTAACGCAACAATCGTTAAAGCAAACTGCGTAGTCGCGCACTGGCTTTGTCTTCAGGGCATGCTAAATTGACGAAAGAATCCCTTTTCGCAGCCTGAAGGCCTTTATGATACGTTTCGCAGTAATTGGCACAAACTGGATCACCCGCCAGTTTGTCGATGCCGCCCATGAAACCGGCAAATATAAGTTAACCGCAGTCTATTCTCGTAGCCTTGAGCAGGCGCAGACCTTCGCCAACGATTACCCTGTCGAACATCTGTTTACTTCGCTGGAAGCGATGGCGCAAAGCGAGGCGATCGACGCCGTCTACATCGCCAGTCCAAACTCTTTGCATTTCCCGCAGACCGAGCTGTTTTTGCGGCACAAAAAGCATGTTATTTGCGAAAAGCCGCTGGCCTCCAATCTGGCGCAAGCCGAAGCCGCTATCGCCTGCGCGCGTGAGAATCAGGTCGTGCTGTTTGAAGCGTTTAAAACCGCCTACCTGCCTAATTTCCTGCTGTTACAGCAATCACTACCCAGAGTAGGAAAAATCAGGAAAGCGTTTATCAATTACTGCCAGTACTCCTCGCGTTACCAGCGCTATCTGGACGGTGAAAATCCGAACACGTTTAATCCGGCGTTCTCCAATGGCTCGATTATGGATATCGGTTTTTACTGCCTGGCCTCGGCGGTTGCGCTGTGGGGCGAACCGCAGAGCGTTCAGGCCAGCGCCAGCCTGCTGGAAAGTGGCGTGGATGCCCACGGCGTGGTGGTGCTGAATTACGGTGATTTCAGCGTTACGCTCCAGCACTCAAAAGTAAGCGACTCGGTATTAGCCAGTGAAATTCAGGGCGAGTCGGGATCGCTGGTCATCGAGCATATCTCCGAATGCCAAAAGGTGTGCTTCGTGCCACGCGGGGGAAAAACGCAGGATCTGACGACGCCTCAGCACATCAATACTATGCTGTATGAGGCAGAGGCTTTTGCCCATTTGGTTGAATCCGGCGAAGTGGATCACCCGGCACTGGCCGTCAGCCGTATCACCGCCAAACTGCAAACGGAGATTCGCCGCCAGACCGGCGTGGTTTTCCCGGCAGACGAAGCGGAAACATCGCTGACTGCGTAAAGGTGTGTAAAACGAATGTTGCAGGCCATTGACTGAAAGCATGGCCTGTAATATTTTGTAACCCGCAAAGGGGAGTAACTTCGTTGTCGGTTGATCGTCATTACGATGTGTGAAAAACCACATCCGGTCACCGGGCGATAACAAAGGAATACGCCACCGTATTCCTTTGTTGTTGTAAGTGAGACCTTGCCGAATGGCAAGGTCTATGCATAAAAAGCAGCGGCTAACGTCATTCGGCGTTGGCCGTTTTTTTTATGCATGGGGAAATACAATGAATACTGTCGGCACACCGTTGTTATGGGGTGGCTTCGCTGTCGTAGTGGTAATTATGCTGGCCATCGACCTGCTGTTACAGGGTCGTCGTGGCGCGCATACGATGTCAATGAAGCAGGCTGCAGCCTGGTCTATCGTCTGGGTAACGCTGTCGTTACTGTTTAACGCCGCCTTCTGGTGGTACCTGGCGGAAACCCAGGGGCGCGCCGTTGCCGACCCACAGGCGCTGGCGTTCCTGACCGGCTATTTGATCGAAAAATCGCTGGCGGTAGATAACGTCTTTGTCTGGTTGATGCTGTTCAGCTACTTCTCCGTACCGCCAGCGTTGCAGCGTCGGGTACTGGTGTATGGCGTGCTGGGTGCGATTGTGCTGCGTACGATCATGATCTTCGCCGGCAGTTGGCTTATCACCCAGTTTGAGTGGCTGTTGTACGTGTTCGGCGCGTTCCTGTTGTTTACCGGCGTGAAGATGGCGCTGGCGAAAGAAGATGCCTCCGGTATTGGCGACAGACCGTTAGTACGCTGGCTGCGCGGTCATTTGCGCATGACCGATACCATCGAAGATGAAAAATTCTTCGTGCGTAAAAACGGCCTGCTGTTTGTTACGCCGCTGATGCTGGTGTTGATTCTGGTTGAGCTGAGCGATGTGATTTTTGCCGTCGACAGTATTCCGGCTATCTTTGCCGTGACCACCGACCCGTTCATCGTGCTGACCTCGAACCTGTTTGCTATTTTGGGTCTGCGTGCGATGTACTTCCTGCTGGCGGGCGTGGCGGAGCGTTTCTCCATGCTGAAGTACGGCTTGTCGGTCATTCTGGTGTTTATCGGTATTAAGATGCTGATCGTCGATTTTTACCATATCCCGATCGCTATCTCGTTAGGCGTGGTATTTGGCATTCTGTTTGTGACGCTGGTTGTTAACGCGTGGGTCAACCACCAGCACGATAAAAGGCAGCAAATACAGTAAGTTTCATCTGCTAGCTGAAAAGCCCGACAGCACACTTCGTGCGTCGGGCTTTTTGTTTATCATGTCAAAATAATGTTAAGTTAAAGTTATAAAATATGATCTCAACGCGGAATCCAGGATATTTCGCTTCCCGAACCGCGTTCTTTCCTTATACTCAGCCATGCAAACATTTGCCCGATCCTGAAAGATGCGTCAACAGAACGCACAAAGGTAAGGCAACAACACAATGAAAGGATTACTACATGACTACGCAACGTTCATCGGGGCTACTCTCGCGTTTGGCGCAAGGGAGCCTGGTTAAACAAATTTTGATCGGTTTGGTACTGGGGATTTTACTGGCACTGGTGTCAAAACCTGCGGCTGAAGCCGTTGGTCTGCTGGGTACGCTGTTCGTCGGCGCATTAAAAGCCGTCGCGCCAATTCTGGTTCTGATGCTGGTGATGGCTTCTATCGCCAACCACCAGCACGGGCAAAAAACCAATATCCGCCCCATTCTGTTCCTCTACCTGCTCGGAACATTTTCAGCAGCATTAACCGCCGTTGTCTTCAGCTTTGCTTTCCCATCAACACTGCATCTTTCCAGCAGCGCGGGGGATATCGTACCGCCATCCGGGATTGTTGAAGTGATGCGTAGCCTGCTGATGAGCATGGTTTCTAACCCAATTGATGCTCTGCTGAACGCCAACTATATTGGTATTCTGGTATGGGCCGTTGGTCTGGGCTTTGCACTGCGCCACGGCAATGAAACGACCAAAAATCTGGTCAATGATATGTCCAACGCCGTCACCTTTATGGTGAAGCTGGTGATTCGTTTCGCGCCAATCGGTATCTTTGGTCTGGTCTCCTCCACGCTGGCAACCACCGGTTTCGCCACGCTTTGGGGCTACGCCCAACTGCTGACCGTACTGGTAGGCTGTATGCTGCTGGTGGCATTTGTGGTTAACCCACTGCTGGTCTTCTGGAAAATTCGCCGTAACCCGTACCCTCTGGTGCTGGCCTGTCTGCGTGAAAGCGGCGTGTATGCCTTCTTTACCCGCAGTTCGGCGGCAAATATTCCGGTGAACATGGCACTGTGTGAGAAGCTGAATCTGGATCGTGATACCTATTCGGTGTCTATTCCGCTGGGAGCCACCATCAATATGGCGGGCGCGGCGATCACCATTACCGTACTGACGCTGGCGGCGGTGAATACGCTGGGTATTCCGGTCGATTTACCGACAGCGCTGTTACTCAGCGTGGTGGCTTCGCTGTGTGCCTGCGGTGCATCGGGCGTGGCGGGCGGTTCTCTGCTGCTGATCCCGCTGGCATGTAATATGTTCGGTATCCCGAATGACATCGCCATGCAGGTGGTAGCCGTTGGCTTTATCATCGGCGTATTGCAGGATTCCTGTGAAACGGCGCTGAACTCTTCTACAGACGTCCTGTTTACCGCTGCAGCCTGCCAGGCAGAAGACGAGCGTCTGGCAAATAACGCCCTGCGCGGCTAATCGCTGTTCCCCTCCGTCATCGGGCGGAGGGGTTCTCTTCTTGTGCGCTTTTTTCAATTTTGAACGGATCAATTCCGCGTTTTTGCATCCGCCGGAAACGAATAATGTTCAGGCCGTTCATTACCAGAAAACTCCCTTCGATCATCGTCCCACCAATCGACCCTAGCCAGAAATTATGGATAACCCAACAGGCGGTTGCGCACCACATGACGCAGCGCACGGTTAACCCTTTGCAGCGAAACAGCGCCCAGGTGCTGGCCAGCGTGCCAATTATCGGCAACAGCTCCATCGCATGCTGTAATTTCGCCAGCCCGAGAACCAGGGTGAGGACAATAAAAACTGTCATTACCCACAGTTTGCGGGTATGCATTGAGACAAGTGTGCGGATGGTGTTGAGTTCTGCGCTCATTCCCGCAGGCCAGGCACCCATCAGGAAAAAATGCACGCCAATGGTGGCGCTGTAGACGGCGAGTTGCAGCCGGAACCGGCGCTCATCGCGATTGAAAAAGGTGGTAATGCCGATCAGAAAGGCGATGACACCTACGCCCTGGGCCAGCCAATACGCGGTCATGCAAGCAACCCCAATTCTATCTCGTAAGCCGGATAAGGCGAGTTCGCCGCCATCCGGCAACGGTTTGTGCCTGATGGCGCTGCGCTTATCAGGCCTACGGTTTGCGCAGACCTGCATGCAGGTACCATCAGGTATTTACTACAACGTTACGCCGCTTTTAAATATCGCTAACTCTCTAAAATCATTCCGCTCGTTGCAGGTTTGCTTGCCGTTGGCGAAATCGACGATAGTATCGACAAATTCTTCCAGTAACTGCGGCATCGCTTTACCGTGGATCAACTGTCCAGCGTCAAAATCGATCCAGTGCTTTTTCTTCGCCGCCAGCTCGCTGTTGGTGGCAATTTTCACCGTCGGCACAAAACCACCGTAAGGTGTACCGCGACCGGTACTGAACAGCACCATATGACAGCCCGCGCCCGCCAGGGCACTGGTCGCCACCGCATCGTTACCCGGTGCGCTCAGTAGATTCAGACCATGCGTCTTCAGACGTTCGCCGTAGCGCAGTACGTCCACCACCTGGCTGGAGCCTGCTTTTTGCGTGCAGCCGAGAGATTTATCTTCAAGCGTGGTGATACCGCCCGCTTTGTTACCCGGCGATGGGTTCTCGTAGATCGGCTGGTCGTGAGCAATGAAGTACTGCTTGAAGTCATTGACCATGGTGACCAGCTTGCCGAACGTTTCTTCATCGCGGCAGTGGTCCATCAGCAGTTGCTCGGCGCCGAACATTTCCGGTACTTCGGTCAGTACGGTGGTGCCGCCGTTGGCAATCACGTAGTCAGAAAAACGCCCCAGCATCGGGTTGGCGGTAATACCGGACAGGCCGTCAGAGCCGCCGCATTCCAGACCAAACTTCAGCTCACCCAGTTTACCCGGCTCACGCTTATCGTTACGCATCACGTTGTACAACTGGTGAAGATGTTCAATCCCCGCTTCCACTTCGTCTTCCTGATGTTGGCAGACCATGAAGTGAACGCGCTCAGGATCGTACTCGCCTAAGGTTTCGCGGAAGGCATCAACCTGGTTGTTTTCACAACCAAGGCCAACCACCAGCACCGCACCCGCATTCGGGTGACGCACCATGTTTTGCAGCATAGTGCGGGTGTTAATGTGGTCGTCGCCGAGCTGTGAACAGCCGTAGGTATGGCTGAAGAGATGTACGCCGTCGATTCCTTCGGCATCGTTAGTCTCTTTCAGAAAACGGTTCTGCATCTGGCGCGCCATGGCGTTAACACAGCCAACCGTCGGTAGGATCCACAGTTCGTTGCGCACGCCAACATCGCCGTTGGCACGACGGTAGATCTGCACATCGCGATCCGCCGGTTGTGCAACTTCCGCCTGAAAATCAGGGTGGTAGCTATACGTGTCCAGGTCGCTCAGATTGGTGCGCGTGTTGTGAGCATGAATATGCTCACCCGCCGCAACGTCCACCAGCGTATGGCCAATTGGCAAACCGTATTTAATGACGTTTTCGCCTTTCGCAATATCGCGTAAAGCGAATTTATGGCCACGAGAGACCGCCTGACGCAGGGTTACCGCCTGCCCATCAACGGTGACTTCGGTTCCTTCAGCCAAATCAGCGAGCGCTACCGCGACGTTATCCAGCGCATGGATCTTGATGTATTGCATACCTTCACCCGGGCCTTAGTTCAGTTCAATGGCGAAGTAATCACGCGCATTGTTAAAGCAAATATTTCTGACCATCTCACCCAGCAACTGGATATCTGCCGGTGCTTCACCTGCAGCAACCCAACGGCCAATCATCTGGCACAGAATGCGACGGAAGTATTCATGGCGCGTGTATGACAGGAAGCTACGGCTATCGGTCAGCATGCCGACGAAACGGCTCAGCAGGCCGAGCTGGGCCAGCTGCGTCATCTGACGTTCCATCCCGTCTTTCTGATCGTTGAACCACCAACCGGAACCGAACTGCATCTTGCCCGGCATACCTTCGCCCTGGAAGTTGCCGATCATGGTGCCCAGCACTTCGTTATCACGCGGGTTCAGGCAGTAGAGAATGGTTTTCGGCAGCAGGTTCTGTTCGTTCTGCTTGCTCAGCAGTTTGGACAGTTCTTCAGCCATCGGACGGTCATTGATGGAGTCGAAGCCAACATCCGCGCCCAACAGTTTGAACTGGCGCAGGTTGTTATTACGCAGCGCGCCGATGTGGTACTGCTGTACCCATTCGCGACGAGCATATTCCGCACCAAGGAACACCAGCACGGCGGTTTTAAACTGGGCAACTTCATGCTCACTCAGGGTTTCACCCGCCAGGCGACGCGCCAGAATGCTATCCAGTTCAGATTCGTTAGATTCGGCAAACAGCACCACGTCCAGCGCGTGGTCAGAAACTTTACAGCCGTGAGCCGCGAAGTGATCCAGACGTTTGGTCAGTGCAGCTTGCAGATCGCTGAAGCGGCGGATATCCGTGTCAGACACTTCACCAAGCTTCGCCATGTAGTCATTAAAGGTCGCCAGCTCAATGTTAAAGGCTTTATCCGGACGCCAGCTCGGCAGCACTTTTACATCAAAGCTTCCGTCTTTAGCAACGGCCGCATGATGCTCCAGAGAGTCGATCGGGTCATCGGTAGTGCCGACCATTTTCACATTCATCTGCTGCATGATGCCGCGCGCGGAGAATTTATCCTGCGCCAGCAGCTCGTTGCACTGGTTCCAGATTTCATCAGCAGTCGCAGGAGAAAGCAGCTTACCTGTAATACCAAACGGGCGGCGTAATTCGAGGTGGGTCCAGTGGTACAGCGGGTTACCGATAGTGTGCGGAACCGTGGCGGCCCATGCGTCAAACTTCTCGCGATCGGACGCATCGCCGGTACACAAGCGCTCAGCGACGCCATTGGTACGCATCGCACGCCATTTGTAGTGATCACCCTTCAGCCAGATGTCATACAGGTTATTAAAACGGTAGTTTTCAGCGATTTGTTGCGGTGGTAAATGGCAGTGGTAATCGAAGATCGGCTGGTCTTTGGCGTAATCATGGTACAGACGGCGGGCAAATTCGGTGTCCAGCAGGAAATCTTCAGTCATAAACGGGGTCATTATCGTCTTCCTCTCAACGAGTGCGTCAGATTGCTTATGTTTTGATGTTGACAAAGTTATCACACCAATTTCCATACACTGAAGATATTTTCGTGAGTTAGATCAACAAATGGTGACAAAAAAATTACTCTCAAAGAGGTAAATCACGCGTCAAGCCGCGCCAGCGCTGGCTTTGCTGAATCGAAATAATGACCACACGAAGATTCACACTTTTGTGATGGCACTCACCTTTTAAAGCTGTATGACAAGTTATCTTTTGGCCGTCGCGATACATAAGCCGACGGAATGCAAATTACCGATGTATCACCATCGGATTGACCGGTACGGAAACCGAATTAGCACAATTATTGACATGGCAAAGTTCGGGGAGTACCGGCTTTTTTTCGGTCCCCCCTCGTAAAAGAACATCCTCCGCCCTGAACTGGAAGATGACCGCTCGTTCGCGGACATAACAAAACGATGAGGTTTTACATGCGTAAAATTAAAGGGTTACGTTGGTACATGATTGCACTGGTGACGCTTGGCACCGTGCTGGGTTACCTGACACGTAACACTGTGGCGGCAGCTGCGCCAACTCTGATGGAAGAGTTACACATCTCCACTCAACAGTATTCCTATATCATCGCAGCGTATTCTGCTGCTTACACCGTAATGCAACCCGTTGCCGGCTACGTGCTCGATGTGCTCGGCACAAAAGTTGGTTACGCGATGTTCGCCGTTCTGTGGGCCGTCTTCTGCGGCGCGACCGCACTGGCTGGCAGTTGGGGTGGACTGGCGCTGGCGCGTGGCGCGGTAGGTGCCGCTGAAGCCGCAATGATCCCTGCGGGTTTGAAAGCCAGTTCTGAATGGTTCCCGGCAAAAGAACGTTCAATTGCCGTTGGGTACTTTAACGTCGGCTCTTCTATCGGTGCGATGATTGCTCCGCCGCTGGTCGTCTGGGCAATCGTCATGCACAGCTGGCAGATGGCATTCATTATTTCCGGTGCGCTGAGCTTCATCTGGGCGATGTGCTGGCTTGTGTTCTACAAACACCCGCGCGACCAGAAAAAACTGTCTGATGAAGAACGTGATTACATTCTGAATGGTCAGGAATCACAGCATAAAAACGCGACCTCGAAAAAAATGTCGCTCGGTCAGATCCTGCGTAACCGCCAGTTCTGGGGCATCGCGCTGCCGCGTTTCCTGGCAGAGCCGGCCTGGGGTACCTTCAACGCCTGGATCCCGCTGTTCATGTTTAAAGTCTACGGCTTTAACCTGAAAGAGATTGCGATGTTTGCCTGGATGCCGATGCTGTTTGCTGACCTGGGCTGTATCGTTGGGGGCTACTTACCGCCGCTGTTCCAGCGCTGGTTCGGCGTTAACCTGATCGTTTCACGTAAAATGGTCGTCACCATGGGCGCATTGCTGATGATTGGCCCAGGGATGATTGGTCTGTTCACCAGCCCGTACATTGCTATCGCCCTGCTGTGCGTCGGCGGCTTTGCTCACCAGGCGCTGTCCGGTGCGCTGATTACGCTTTCTTCTGACGTATTTGGTCGTAATGAAGTGGCAACAGCAAACGGCCTGACCGGTATGTCCGCCTGGCTTGCAAGTACGCTGTTTGCACTGGTTGTTGGCGCACTGGCTGACACTATCGGCTTTAGCCCGCTGTTCGCCGTACTGGCGGTATTCGACCTGCTCGGCGCACTCGTTATCTGGACGGTCTTGCAAAACAAATCGGCCAGCGAGGTCGACTCGGGATCACAGACTGGCGATCCCGCTCCGCAAAATTAACCCGCTGCTTTTCATCAAGGGTATATAATGCAAAGCCGCCAGTCATCTGGCGGCTTTTTTATCGCCGCGAGTGGAGCAGTAATCGCAAAAGTGGTATAACAAATATAGTCTGCCGTATCATGCCTGGAGCGCATATGGAAATCACCGAACCACGACGTTTGTACCAACAACTTGCAGCTGATCTGAAAGAACGCATTGAGCAAGGCGTCTATCTGGTGGGTGACAAACTCCCTGCCGAGCGCTTTATCGCCGATGAAAAAAATGTCAGCCGTACCGTGGTTCGTGAAGCAATTATCATGCTCGAGGTAGAGGGTTACGTTGAGGTGCGCAAAGGATCGGGGATCCACGTCATTTCCAACCAACCCAGACATTATGTTGCGCCAGATGAAAACCTGGAATTTGCCAGCTACGGTCCTTTCGAGCTGCTCCAGGCGCGTCAGCTCATTGAGAGTAACATTGCCGAGTTTGCCGCCACCCAGGTGACCAAACAGGACATCATGAAGCTGATGGAGATTCAGGAGAAATCACGTAACGAAAAAAGCTTTCGTGACTCCGAGTGGGATCTCCAGTTCCATGTGCAGGTCGCCCTGGCAACGCAGAACTCGGCTCTGGCCGCGATTGTTGAAAAAATGTGGACTCAGCGTATTCACAACCCCTACTGGAAGAAATTGCACGACCACATCGACCTGCGCACGGTTGATAACTGGTGTGATGACCATGACCAGATCCTTCGGGCGCTGATTCGCAAAGATCCTCATGCCGCCAAACTGGCGATGTGGCAGCATCTTGAGAACACGAAGCAGATGCTGTTTAACGAAACCAGCGATGATTTTGAGTTCAATGCGGACCGTTATCTATTTACCGAAAATCCGGTCGTTCACCTCGATACAGCGGCTAACAGCGCAAAATAAACAATCTTATCAATGCAGGCGCGACCACGCGCCTGTTTCTGACACTTGGTAAGCGTTAGGTATAAAGTGTCAGCCTGTGTAAATCCTCTCGCCTCCCTCCATTGCGATAAGCAAAATCACAGTTCAACAACCGTAATTTCTATAACGGACTACGTTGACCTTTGTTACAATTAGATGCTGTTTGAATTTTTGTGTTTAAGAGCTTGCTAACTTCACAACTTTACAGGGAATAGTTCAGGCCGTGAGTTTGTAACAGACCACAAGTCATGTAAAAAATATTAATAAAATCGTGGTGTTACAAAAGCCAGAAAACCGGCATGACGACAACCGATTCTCCAGGAATATTGAATGGAACTACTGACTCAATTACTAAATGCTTTATGGGCTCAGGATTTTGAAACGCTGGCCAATCCTTCCATGATTGGCATGCTCTATTTTGTACTCTTTACTATTTTGTTTCTGGAAAACGGACTGCTGCCAGCAGCCTTTTTACCTGGCGACAGCTTGCTGGTACTGGTCGGCGTACTTATTGCCAAAGGCGCAATGGGTTTTCCGCAAACGGTGCTATTACTCACCACCGCAGCCAGCCTCGGTTGCTGGCTCAGCTATATACAAGGTCGATGGTTGGGTAATACCCGCACCGTGCAAAACTGGTTATCTCATCTTCCTGCACATTATCATCAGCGTGCGCATCATCTGTTCCATAAGCATGGCTTGTCTGCGCTGCTGGTCGGCCGCTTTATCGCGTTTGTCAGAACATTACTGCCGACCATCGCAGGATTGTCCGGCCTGAACAATGCGCGCTTTCAGTTCTTCAACTGGATGAGCGGACTGCTTTGGGTCCTTATTCTCACATCGCTGGGCTATCTGCTGGGCAAAACACCGGTGTTTCTCAAATATGAAGATCAGCTGATGTCTTGCCTGATGCTGCTTCCTGTGGTGTTACTGGTGTTTGGTCTGGCAGGTTCACTGGTTGTTCTTTGGAAAAAGAAATACGGGAACCGAGGGTAAATTATGCTGAAATCATGCATAACGCTCCGACGACTTGCCTGGTCCACCACTTTTATGTTGTTCATCGGCGCGTTGCTCCTGACCTGGTCGGTCATTCGCCAGCAGGAGTCAACGCTTGCCATTCGTGCCGTAAACCAGGGAGCCAGCATGCCTGATGGCTTCTCTATCTGGCATCACCTGGATGCCAACGGCATTCGTTTTAAAAGCATCACTCCGCAAAATGACGCCCTGCTGATTACCTTTGATTCCAGTGCACAGAGCGCAGCGGCGAAGGTCGTACTGGATCGAACGTTACCGCACGGTTTCGTTATCGCTCAGCAGGATGATAATAATCAGGCGGTTCAGTGGTTATCCCGCTTACGTGAGACCCCACACCGTTTTGGTTAGTTTCCAGGAATCTGAATTAGATCACTCACTTTGGTGATTTCACCGTTTAGCGCCTATGATTAATAAACTGGGTTTATGACCCAACGCTTTATTATTCTGGAGCATCGACCCTAAACGACGAGGTCGAATCACAATGGAAGGTTCAAGAATGAAATACCGCATCGCTTTGGCAATTAGCCTTTTCGCTCTCAGTGCCGGCAGCTACGCCACCACCCTCTGTCAGGAAAAAGAACAAGACATTCAGCGGGAGATTAGCTATGCCGAAAAACACAACAATCAGAGCCGTATCAATGGGCTGAACAAAGCACTGAGCGAAGTCAGAGCAAACTGTACTGACAGCAAACTGCGCGCCAACCATCAGAAAAAAATCGCCGAGCAGAAAAATGAGATTGCCGAGCGTCAACGTGACTTAGCCGAAGCTAAGCAAAAAGGCGATGCGGATAAGGTAGCAAAGCGTGAACACAAGCTTGCTGAAGCCCAGCAAGAGCTAAAAGAACTCGAGACCCGCGATTACTAAGTACGGTAACTAGCCACTCAACTGGAGAAAACTATGTCGAAAGATAATGCTACGGAAAACCTGCGCGCTGAGCTGAAATCTCTTGCGGATACGCTTGAAGAAGTACTTAGCTCCTCTGGCGATAAGTCGAAGGAAGAGATGAGTAAAATTCGCAGCAAAGCCGAACATGCGCTGCGCGAGAGCCGCCATCGTCTGAGTGAAACCAGCGATGTAATTGCCAAACAGACCCGTGAGGCCGCGGCTAAAGCCGATAACTACGTGCGCGAAAACCCATGGACAGGCGTCGGCATTGGCGCTGCAGTCGGTGTGGTGCTTGGTGTACTGCTGTCGCGCCGTTAACAATGGCTGATTCTCAACACGCACAAGGTCCAGGCAAAGGCGTACTGGGTATTGGACAGCGGATCCTGACGATTCTCGTTGAGATCGTAGAAACACGGCTGCGGCTGGCCGTCGTTGAGCTGGAAGAGGAAAAAGCCAATCTCATCCAGATCCTGCTGATGCTTGGGCTGACTATGCTGTTCGCGGCGTTTGGCCTGATGAGCCTGATGGTGCTTATCATCTGGGCCATTGACCCTCAATACCGCCTGAACGCCATGATTGCTACCACCGTTGTGCTGTTGCTGTTAGCGCTGATTGGCGGGATATGGACGCTGCGTAAAGCACGTAAAACAACGCTGCTACGCCATACACGCCAGGAACTCGCTAATGACAGGCAAGCCCTGGAGGATGATGCATAATGAGCAGCAAAGTCGAACGTCAAAAGCGTAAGGCGCAACTGCTTGGACAGATCCAGCAGCAACGGCTGGATCTGTCTGCGACTCGCCGCGACTGGCTGGAAGCCACCGAGGTCTACGATCGTGGCTGGAAGACGCTACTGAACCTGCGTGGCTGGGTGTTGGTCGGGAGCAGTATTATGGCGGTTCGCACCATCCGCAACCCGAATCTGCTGGTACGCTGGGCTAAGCGCGGCTTTAGCGTCTGGAGTATCTGGCGTCTGGTGAAATCGACCATCAGACAGCAGCAACTGCGCGGCTAATCCTTTTCTTGCCCCCTACCTCAAAATTTTTGAAAAATACTGACAGTTTTCCTTGCTAACAATTCTCATTAAGCACGTTTATGATTCTCTCCATCGACAGCAACGACGCGCTCTGCAGCGTCGATGCACAAAAAAACACAATAAGCCGCCTGAGTGGTTTCCTGGAGAGTATGATGAAGAAATTAGAAGATGTTGGTGTACTGGTAGCGCGCATTCTGATGCCAATCCTGTTTATTACCGCAGGTTGGGGAAAAATCACCGGATATGCGGGTACCCAACAATACATGGAAGCCATGGGCGTCCCAGGATTTATGCTGCCGCTGGTGATTCTGCTTGAGTTTGGCGGCGGTCTGGCAATTCTGTTCGGTTTCCTGACCCGTACAACCGCGCTGTTCACCGCAGGCTTCACATTGCTGACGGCGTTCCTCTTCCACAGCAACTTTGCGGAAGGTGTGAACTCTCTGATGTTCATGAAAAACCTGACCATCGCAGGCGGTTTCCTGCTGCTGGCTATCACCGGTCCAGGCGCATTTAGTATTGACCGCGTGCTGAATAAAAAGTGGTAAGCAAACTATACTGAACACATCAAAAAGCGAGGAGATATCTCCTCGCTTTTGCTATCTGAGGAGGCGAAAATCATGGGACAACTGATTGACGGCGTCTGGCATGACACCTGGTACGATACCAAATCAACCGGTGGAAAATTTCAACGTTCTGCATCGGCTTTCCGTAACTGGCTCACCGCGGATGGCGCGCCTGGCCCGACCGGTGAAGGTGGCTTTGCTGCCGAAAAAGACCGCTATCATCTGTACGTTTCTCTGGCCTGTCCGTGGGCGCATCGCACGCTGATTTTGCGCAAACTCAAAGGGCTGGAACCGTTTATTTCCGTTTCTGTTGTGCATCCGCTGATGCTGGAAAACGGCTGGACCTTTGACGATAACTTCCCGGCGGCAACCGGCGATACCCTGTATCAACACGAATTTCTTTATCAGCTCTATTTACACGCCGATCCGCACTCCAGCGGTCGGGTCACCGTTCCGGTGCTGTGGGATAAAAAGAACCACACCATTGTCAGCAACGAATCTGCAGAAATCATCCGCATGTTTAACACCGCGTTTGATGCGCTGGGCGCGAAAGCCGGAGATTACTATCCCCCTGCCCTGCAAAGCAAAATCGACGAGCTGAACGGCTGGATTTATGACAACGTTAATAACGGCGTGTATAAAGCCGGATTTGCCACCAGTCAGGAAGCCTACGACGACGCCGTGGATAACGTCTTTCAATCTCTGGCACGACTGGAGCAGATCCTTGGGCAACATCGCTACCTGACCGGCGACCAGCTAACCGAGGCCGACATTCGCCTGTGGACCACGCTGGTACGCTTTGATCCCGTGTATGTCACCCACTTCAAGTGCGACAAACACCGGATTAGCGACTATCTGAACCTGTACGGTTTCCTGCGTGATATCTACCAGATGCCGGGTATTGCGGAAACCGTCAATTTCGATCATATCCGCAATCACTACTTCCGTAGCCACAAAACCATTAACCCGACCGGCATTATTTCTGTTGGGCCGTGGCAGGACCTCAACGAACCTCATGGGCGTGACGAGCGTTTCGCATGATATACACGGGTCCACTTTGGGGTTAGGCCGATTAGTTAAGCATGTATGGCGAACATGTGATTTTTGCTCAGGGTTCCGTTCACCTCAGCTGTGTCATTTCTCTGAAACGCCGTTACCCGTGAACGTGCAAGGGAGGCTCACCGCCGCCTACCTTGCAACCCAGGCTCCCGGCGGGAAAATCGTCGCTACGCGATTCATTCGTCTTATGCCGTCTGCCTGTCGGGTCGGGGCCGAGCCTGCATCCTTGCAGGCCGTCCCCTCTGCCCGCATCCCTGCGGGCAGACCCGGTCAGCCGTCAACGACTCATCGATTTTCAGCCGGACATGGGTCATCGCTTCAACTCTCTGACTTTCAGTTAAATCTCTTATGCTGTTCAGACATATTCAAATAAAAATACCGGTGGTCAGGCGTGGCTGGTCCGGCTGAAAATTGCCGACGTGTTTCCGTAAGGCCGGGAGAACCCGCAGGGATGCGGGTTCAGGGCGCGCTTTACAGGGACGTTACATCGCGCCCGGCCCGAAAGCCTGAAGGAAAAAGCGGAGGGAACCACGAAGTGGCAATTTTCCCGCCGGGAGCCGGGATTGTAAAGGGCGTGGCGGAGAACGCCCTTTACACGTTCACATGAACCAATGCTTAAGAGAAGCGATGAACATAAGGTGAACGGAACCCTTTCTCTGAGAGAGCATATTCATTACTCCCACCAACATAGGTTGATACTTTCTGAAACTGAGGCGTTCACTGATAAGTATTACCCATCAGAGGACCAAATAATTAACACCGCAAATATTTACCATCATTTCATTCGCAGCTATTCTTAATTTGATTACTTTAAAAACAAGTAATTGAATGCAGAACGAGGCAAAAATGGATTGGTATTTAAACGTATTAAAGAATTACTTTGGTTTTGGTGGCCGCGCACGTCGTAAAGAATACTGGATGTTTGTGCTGGTCAACATCATCTTCACATTCGTGCTGGGTATTCTGGACAGAATGTTTGGCTGGGAGCGAGCCGGTGGAGAAGGCATATTAACGACGATTTACGGGGTTCTGGTCTTTATTCCGTGGTGGGCGGTACAGTTCCGGCGTTTACATGACACCGATCGTTCAGCCTGGTGGCTACTGGTGCTGCTGATCCCGATCGTAGGCTGGCTGGTGATCATCATTTTCAACTGTCAAAACGGGACTCAGGGGAGTAACCGCTTCGGGCCCGATCCCAAACAGTTATCCTGACGTAGCATATGTAGATGCCTGATGGCGCTGCGCTTATCAGGCCTACAACATACTCCGTCTTCCAGGCCGGATAAGGTGCTTCGCACCGCATCCGGCGTAACAGTCAGGCTATTTACCCGCAAACAGCTTGGGGATTTCCCGCAGACACCAGGATTTCGCCTCGCCCATGCTGTCACGACGCCAGGCCATAATAATATCTATCTCGCTTGTCGATTCCGGACTAACGACCCGCAGCCGACCAGCCGCAATATCCTCTTCCACCAGCGGGTACGGCATCGTCGCCACGCCAAGTCCTGCCAACAGCGCCTGACGTTTATCTTCTATCGTACTCACCGTCAGACGCGGCTGCTTATCAAGCAGTTGAACCGTCAGCACCGGACGTTCACGGGCGGTATCCGCCACCGCGATCCCACGGTATTTAACGCGGGTGACTTCCGATAACGGTTCCGGCTCCTGATGGATGGGATGATCCGGGGCCGCTACATAGACGTTCATCAGCGAGTACAGCTTGCGCGAGTTGATTTCTGAGGATGAGCGAAAATGCATATCCGGCGCAATCACGATATCCGCCCGCCCCTGCTCAAGACGCTCCCACGCCCCGGCCAGAACTTCGGTAATAACGGAAAGCTGGGTATTGGCCTTCCCGGCAAGCCTGTCGATCAGCGGGAAAAACGCCGCCGTCGGCACCAGCGCTTCGGTAACGATAGTCAGATGCGTTTCCCAACCGCGAGCCAATGCTTCGGCATCGGTAGTCAGTTTATCCGCAGCTTCCAGCAGTACGCGCCCGCGCTCCAGCAACATACGCCCAACGTTAGTAAATTTTGTGCGGTGGCCTGAACGGTCAAACAGCACCACGTCCAGCTCTTCCTCCAGCTTCTGCATGGTATAGCTAAGTGCGGAAGGAACGCGTCCCAGTTCGTCTGCCGCAGCAGCAAAACTACCGCGTCTGTCTATTGCGTCCATGACGCGTAACGCTTCAAGCGTTAAAGCCCTTTCTTTGGCCATCTCGTTCTCATTCAGGAAATTTGAACATACCGGGCAGAATATCTGGCTAACAATGCAGCGTCTAGCCATTTAACATAAAAGGAAGTAAAGAGAGGTCAAGAACTATGATTACTACCCGTACAGCCAAACAATGCGGGCAAGCAGACTACGGCTGGCTGCAGGCCCGTTATACCTTCTCCTTTGGACACTATTTTGATCCTAAACTGCTGGGTTATGCCTCGCTGCGTGTTCTGAACCAGGAAGTTCTGGCACCGGGGGCCTCTTTCCAGCCACGGACCTATCCGAAGGTGGATATCGTCAATCTGATCCTCGAAGGGGAAGCGGAGTACCGAGACAGCGAAGGCAACCATATCAAGGCCAAAGCAGGTGAGGTTTTGCTGCTCGCGACACAGCCCGGGATTAGCTATAGCGAACACAATATCAGCAAAGACAAACCGTTAACCCGGATGCAGCTCTGGCTGGACGCCTGCCCGCAGCGTGAAAACGCCTGTGTACAGAAAGCCATGCTGAGCACCGGTAAGCATCAGTTGCTGGCCTCGCCGGACGGTGAACAAGGCAGCCTGCATCTGCGCCAACAGGTATGGGTGCACCACGTTGAGCTACAGCAAGGTGAATCGTTGAGTTTTCAGTTACATGGGCCACGTGCTTATTTACAGTCGATTCACGGCAGATTCCATGCGGTGACGTCTGGTGCCGAAAAAGAAGCGCTCACCTGTGGCGATGGGGCATTTATTCGTGACGAAACTAACATAACGTTAGTCGCCGATACCCCGCTGCGCGCTTTGCTGATAGATTTGCCCGTATAGTCAGGGAAAACAATGGAGTACGACTATTGAGCAAGAAATCATCAAAAAAACGCCAGCCTCAGGTTGAGCCGAAAAAACAGGAAACAGTTACCTTCGGCTATGAAGAAATGCTGACAGAGCTGGAAGCGATTGTGGCCGATGCCGAACTACGGCTGGAAGACGAAGAAGCCGCCTGAACAGGCGGCTTAGACTTATGCCGGGTGCCGGCAACGCCTTACCCGGCCTATAGATTAATGTGCCTTACTGGCCATGATTTCAATAATCTGCTTGTCGGTTTCCTGCATCGAACGACACGCCAGCGCACACAGGTTAGCGATAGATTGCTCCACGTTATGCGCCACAATCCCTTCGTTGCCGGTTACAGCAGTATCATCCAGCGCCATCAGTACCGCTTTCCACGCCGCGGAAGCACTGGTTGAGACTTTCATCGCGCAGCTGTTTGAAGCGCCATCGCAAATCATTCCACTCACGTCGCCAATCATGCTGCTGATCGCCATCGCGATGGTGTTGTAGCGACCATCTACGATCCATGCCATCCCCGCTGCTGCCCCCATCGCCGCCGTAGTTGCCGCACACAGTGCAGACAAACGCGGAAGCTGATGATGGATGTAGATAGCGCTCAGATGAGACAACATTAGCGCACGTGCCAGTTTCTCCTCATCCGCGCCAAAGTGCTCGGCCACCACCATCACCGGAACAGTCGCGGTAATGCCCTGATTACCGGAGCCGGAGTTGCTCATGGCCGGCAGCGTCGCCCCGCCCATTCGCGCATCCGATGCCGCACTGGTGCGGATCAGAATAGAGGTGGAGAGATCGTTCGCCAGCAGGCCACGCGCACACTGCTTCTCAAGCGTGGTTCCGATGTGCAAACCCCAGTTACCGCGCAGTCCTTCCTGAGACAGCGCACCGTTCAGTTTTGCCGCATCGAGAATGAAGCGGATTGACTCAAACGGTACCGCATTCACGAACGCCAGAATCTCTTCCAGCGAGGTGTGAGACAGTACCGCCAGCGGCGACTCCTGTTCCTCTTCCTGAGCATTCTGTTCTGTGGTGAACACTACGCCCTTATTGGTCTCGATGTGCACAATGTTGGTATGACCGCCCACAATCGTCACGCACACCCATCCTTCAGCGCTGTAAACCTTCGCGCGGGAAAAGAGGATGTCCTCGCAAGGCTCCTGCAGCATCACCGCAACCTTGCCAGCGCTCAGCATCGCTTTCGCATCGGCGATCGCTTGTGGCGACGCATCTTTCAGTACCTCTAAACCGGCACGGGCATTTCCCCCCAGCGCACCCAGCGCCGCCGCGACAGGTAACCCGACCATTCCGGTACCCGGCACGGTAACGCCCATGCCGTTTTTCATCAGGTTCGGTGAGACCCACGCGTCAATGCGTTCAACCGCGCCGTCCAGCTCAGAGGATGCAACCGCCGCCGCCAGAGCCAGAGAGATAGGTTCTGTACAGCCCAACGCAGGCTTAACTTCTTCCTGCACCGCGCGGATAAAACTATCCCATAATGGATTCAATGTAGTCTCAAACATAACAACAACCTTTGCTCAAATATCTCAGGAAAATGCCAGGAACGGAGAAACGCACAACAGCAGGCCCGTGAAAATAATCAGATACAGGGAAGCGCCTTTGTATTTGTGCAGTGCAGGAACTTTGTAGACCAGCCAGGCCGGGATCAGACAACCCACCATGCCGAAGATAGGGCTACAAATAGAGGTGAAGCTCAGCACCGGCGCGTTGAGCACAATTGCGCTCCAGGCCAGCAGGATGGCAAAAATCATAATGCCGCGCTGAACAAAGGTTTCGTTGATTTTCTCAGCCGGCATATAGCGGCGCAGAATGTTCATCACGATCCCTTGAGTCGCTTCACGGAAACCTAAGTAGACACCGAAGAAAGCGGTCATAACGGCGAATATGTTCAGAATAACGCTGACGATTTTCACCCAGCCAGCACCCGCACCATTGATAAATTGCGCGGCAATCGCCAGAGCGGAAATGTTCTGCTCATAAGCTTTAACCGCTTCGTCGTGGCCCATCGCCAACGTGAAGGAAACGGCGTAGAAAAAGACGGTAACAAACAGAATACCGAACGCGATGTTCATGGCACGCAGGGCTTTATGGCGCGCCACTTCGATGGATTTGTTGCGTGAACGGTATGAGATAACCATCGGGCTTAAGGTCTGAATAAACAGAATCGAGGTCAGCGTAAACGGCAGAGTGATGATCGCATTTTTGATCAGCAGCGCCATCGGCGGCAGTGAACCCGCGTTATGCAGATGCCACATCCCTACCATCGACACGCCAAGCGCTGCCACAACCAGCAGCTTGGTCATTACCATGCCGGTTGAGATTTTAAACAGCATTTGTTCCCCGCGTGACGAGATAGCCACCAGGATGCAAATCAGTACCAGGCCATAGAACGGGCTGTCGGACAGTAAACCTTCCGTCACACCAAACGTGTGCAGATAGGAGGCGCTGTCATTGGTGATGGCGGTGGAATAAACGAACATCCAGATAACCAGCATCACAAAATACAACGCACCTAACAGGATGCCCCAGTTCTTACCCAGATAGCCGCTGATCACGCTCGGGTAGTCTTTACACTCTGGGGACTCAGCCAGCGTGTTGATAAACAGACGCTGGAACAAATACATGGCTGGGTAGCCGATGATAGAGGAGAGCAAGAACACCCACAGCCCCATCAATCCAACCTGGACAGGAAGAAAAACAATCCCCGCGCCAATTGCCATACCGATACTCATAATGACCCAGCCGGTGTCCGTGCTGTCGAACTTAATGGCTTCACGCCATTCGCTTTCGGTCATTCCCGCCCGACGTGCCGGAGCAGATGCGTCGAGTATTACGCTACTATTCGTTGCCGTTTCCATAATTTCCCGCTCAATGTGTAGGTAGAGGTTTTTATATTTTTTTCGTACTGCATCAATGCGATACGCAGTACTTAGGTGCAGGTGAGCTATTGGAGTAATGAAGAAATCATACGCGCAGGATCAGAGAAAAACTTCACAAACAAACCCCTGTAATTTCTAAAAGTTAAGAAATATTTTCTCTTTTATATGCATATGTAGGATTTAAATTCTATTTTTGAAGCAGATCACAACAAAAAATGTACACCAAAGTGCTAATGCTGATCAGTTAACACCTCACCTTCTGCGTTTTTTGTTAAAACAGCAAAACAGATTTAACTGGAAGTCAGAGGGTTGAAGCGATGACCCCGGTCCGGCTGAAAATCGATGAGGCGTTGACGGCTGACCGGGACTGCCCGCAGGGATGCGGGCAGAGGGGACGGCCTGCATGGATGCAGGCTCGGCCCCGACCCGACAGGCAGACGAAATAAGACGAATAGCTCGCGCAGCGACGATTTTCCCGCCGGGAGCCCGGGATGCAAGGGAGGCGGCGGTGAGCCTCCCTTGCACGTTCACGGGTAACGGCGTTTCAGAGAAATGACACCGCTGAGGTGAACGGAACCCTGAGCAAGAATCACATACTCACCATACATACTTAGCTGAGAGGTATTACACCAAAGTGCACTTTTTTATCATGCCGTATTGATGAATTCATTGCCGGATGGCGGCGCTTACGCCTTATCCGGCCTACAAACACACCCTTTCATCTCAGGTACAGACCACTTTAATCGCCAGACCACCGCGTGACGTTTCGCGGTATTTGTCGTTCATATCTTTGCCCGTTTCATACATGGTCTCGATCACTTTATCGAGCGAAACGCGTGGCTCAGATGTGCGACGTAGCGCCATGCGTGCGGCGTTGACGGCTTTTACCGCGTTGATCGCATTACGCTCAATGCAAGGTATTTGCACCTGTCCAGCAACCGGATCGCAGGTCAGCCCCAGGTTATGCTCCATGGCGATTTCTGCCGCAATACAAACCTGCGACGGGCTACCGCCGAGCAACTCGGTCAGCCCGGCTGCCGCCATTGAACAGGCTACGCCAATTTCACCCTGACAGCCGACTTCGGCACCAGAAATAGAGGCGTTCATCTTATACAGCGCCCCTATCGCCCCCGCGGCCAGCAAGTAACGGGCAATGGAGTTTGCATTCACCGGACGGCGGAACTTGTCGTAATAGGCCAATACGGCAGGGATAATTCCACATGCGCCGTTGGTCGGTGCCGTCACAACCCGGCATCCGGCGGCGTTTTCTTCGCTCACGGCCAGCGCGAACATGTTGATCCAGTCAATAACGTTCATCGGGTCGCTGGACAGGTTATCGCTGGAAACCAGCAACCGGCGTAATGCCACGGCGCGGCGCGGGACGTTCAATGGACCCGGCAGGACGCCTTCGGTGTTCATGCCACGCTCAATGCCGGCGTGCATGACGTCCCAGATGGCGGCAAAACCAGCATCGATTTCTTCTTTGCTACGCATCGCCAGTTCGTTCTGCATCATCAGACCGGAAACGGATAGCCCGTTGCGCTCGCACAGTTTCAGCAGTTCGCTGGCGGAATGAAAATTGTAGGGCACGTGTGCTTCAACATCATGCGCCTGACCAAATTGCTCCTCTTCAACGATAAAACCACCGCCGACGGAGTAATAGGTTTTGCTTAATAGCGTCTCGGTGCCGTTCCATGCGGTGATACGCATGCCATTTTCATGGCGCGGCAGCGTTTCGGCGTGAAAGAGGATATTTTTGTCTGGGGAGAAATCGACAATATGCGTGCCCTCTGCAACCGGTAAACGTCCGGTACGGGCCACTTCCTGAGTAAAACCAGCGATAGAATCTATATTAACGTTTTGCGGACTGTTACCGGCCAGTCCCATCATGATGGCGACATCTGTCGCATGACCTTTTCCGGTCAGGGAAAGCGATCCATAAAGATCGACCACAATATGCGTAGCCTTGGGGAGTTCCCCGCTGCTGACCAACAGATCGATAAAGCTTTTACCTGCGTTCATTGGCCCCACGGTATGGGAGCTGGAAGGTCCAATGCCAATCTTAAAAATATCGAATGCGCTAATCATATCCACACCCTCGGATTGCCGTTCAGTGAAGACCAGGTTTCACACTCATTAAGGATCGGGGCGATCCTGAGATCGCCCCGCAAGGGATTACAGCGTGTCGCCACGTACGGCGATGGCTTCAATCTCCAGTTTCACATCCTTTGGTAAGCGGGCGACCTGCACGCAACTGCGCGTGGGGTAGATTGCCTTATGCTCATCAAAGAACTGCTGGTACACCTGATTAATGGTGGCGAAGTCGTTCAGGTCAGAAACGAAAACGGTCGTCTTCACGATATCGCTCACTTTCAAACCTGCGGACTCGACGATCGCTTTCACGTTTTCCAGGCTTTGACGCGCCTGATCGGCCACGTTTTCAGCCACTTCACCGGTCTGTGGACACACCGGGATTTGACCTGACGTCAACACCATGCTGCCCAGATCCACACCCTGTACGTAAGGCCCAATCGCCCCTGGCGCACATTCGGTTGCAATTACTTTTCTCATAGTCCCTCCGGCGTCAGAGCGCCTGGGTGAAAGTACGTGAAATAACATCCTGCTGCTGTTCGCGGGTCAGCGCGTTGAAGCGCACCGCATAACCAGACACGCGGATCGTCAGGTTCGGATAGTTTTCCGGGTGCTCAATGGCATCCATCAACATTTCACGGTTCATAACGTTAACGTTTAGATGCTGACCACCTTCCACATGTGCTTCATGGTGGAAGTAACCGTCCAGCAGACCGACCAGGTTGGTTTTACGCACTCCATCCTCTTTGCCCAGCGCTGCCGGCACAATGGAGAAGGTGTACGAGATACCGTCTTTGGCATAGGTGAACGGCAGTTTGGCAACCGAGGTTAACGACGCCACCGCACCTTTACGATCGCGGCCGTGCATCGGGTTCGCCCCTGGCGCAAACGGCGTACCTGCGCGACGTCCGTCCGGCGTGTTACCGGTTTTCTGTCCGTACACCACGTTGGAGGTAATGGTCAGAATGGACTGCGTCGGCACCGCGTTACGGTAGGTTGGCAACACCTTAATTTTCTTCATAAAGCGTTCAACCAGGTCGCAGGCAATGCTGTCTACGCGCTCGTCGTTGTTACCGTATTGCGGATAGTCGCCTTCGATTTCGAAATCAACTGCCAGACCATTTTCATCACGAATCGGTTTCACGCGAGCATATTTGATAGCCGACAGAGAATCCGCCGCCACGGACAGACCCGCCATACCACAGGCCATCGTGCGATAGACATCACGATCGTGCAGCGCCATCAGAGAAGCTTCGTAGCTGTACTTGTCGTGCATGTAGTGGATGATGTTCAGCGCGCTGATGTACTGCACGGCCAGCCAGTCCATAAAGTGGTCCAGGCTCTCCATCACCGTGTCGTAGTCCAGCACGTCATCCATCAGCGGTGCCGTTTTCGGCCCGACCTGGATTTTCAGCTTCTCATCCACGCCGCCGTTGATTGCATACAGCAACGTTTTGGCGAGGTTGGCACGCGCCCCGAAGAACTGCATTTGCTTGCCGATAACCATCGGGCTGACGCAGCAGGCAATGGCATAGTCATCGCTGTCAAAGTCGGCACGCATCAGATCGTCGTTTTCATACTGCAAAGACGAGGTGATGATAGACACCTGGGCGGCGTACTTTTTGAAGGCTATCGGTAGCTGCTCAGACCACAGCACCGTCAGGTTCGGCTCAGGTGCCGGCCCCATGGTGTGCAGCGTATGCAGGTAGCGGAACGAGTTTTTCGTCACCAGCGTGCGGCCATCCAGTCCCATACCGCCGATAACTTCGGTCGCCCAGATTGGGTCGCCTGAGAACAGGGTGTCGAATTCCGGCGTACGCAGGAAGCGCACCATACGGATCTTCATAATGAAGTGGTCGATCAGCTCCTGCGCCTGCTGCTCGTTTAAAATTCCCGCTTTGAAGTCGCGCTCAATGTAGATGTCGAGGAACGATGCGGTACGGCCCAGCGACATAGCGCCACCGTTCTGCGATTTCACCGCAGCCAGGTAAGCAAAATACACCCACTGCACCGCTTCCTGCGCATTACGCGCCGGACGGGAGATATCGCAGCCGTATTTCGCCGCCATTTCCTGCATTTGCAGCAGGGCGCGACGGTGTTCAGACAGCTCTTCGCGCAGACGAATCGTGGCTTCAAGATTCTGGCCCCACTCCAGGTTCGACTGGAGATCGGCAAACTGCAGTTCACGCTCACGCACCAGATAGCGGATACCGTACAGCGCGACGCGGCGGTAATCACCGATGATACGACCACGACCGTAACCATCCGGCAGACCGGTCAGCACGCCGGATTTACGGCAGCGCAGCATATCCGGAGAGTAGGCGTCGAATACGCCCTGGTTATGGGTTTTACGCAGTTCAGTAAACTGGTATTCAAAATCAGCATCCATCTCACGACCATAAGCATCAAAAGAGCTTTTGATCATGTTGATGCCGCCAAACGGATGCAGAGCACGCTTGAGCGGCTTATCCGTTTGCAGACCGACGATTTTTTCCAGTTCTTGTTCAATATAACCCGCATCATGCGCGGTTATCGTGGTAGCAATATTGGTATCGAAATCAACCGGCGCGTGCGTCGAGTTTTCAATACGGATGCCCGCCATGACTTTTTCCCACAATGCAGTGGTCGCAGGCGTTGCTTCGGCGAGGAAAGATTCATCCCCTTCATAAGGCGTATAGTTGTGCTGAATAAAATCACGGACATTAATTTCTTCTTTCCAGTCCGTACCTTTAAAGCCATTCCAGACTTCGGCATACAGCATATCGCTGGTATCGATATTTACCTTCATGAAAAATAATCTCTCTGCTGAAATTTAATTATGCAAATTCTACTGGTGTATTAATTTTGCCTAAGGCAATGGCATCACGCGCAATCATTTTCTCTTCATTTGTGGGAATAACCGCACAAATAACACGAGCATCTTTATTAGAGATAATTCTTTCGCCATGGGAATTTGGCAGGCTATTCATTTCGCTGTCGATATTCACCCCTAAAACGGCGAGATGTTCAATAACCAGACGACGAATTAATACCGAGTTCTCACCAATTCCGCCGGTGAAAATAATCCCATCAAGACGATGCAGCGATGCGGCATGTCCGGCGATATGGCGTGCAATACGATGCACAAACGTTTTAATCGCCAGCTGCGCACGCTCATGTCCTTCGTGCCAGGCTTTTTCTAACGTACGTAAGTCAGAGGACAGACCGGAAATACCCAGTAAACCGGACTCTTTATTCACTACGCGCTCAAGGTCGCTCAGCGTCTGGTTGGTTTCGCTGGCAATCCACGCCATCGCGCCGAAATCGACGTCGCCGCTGCGTGTGCCCATCATCAGCCCTTCCAGCGGCGTCATGCCCATTGAGGTATCAACGCTCTGTCCATTACGTACCGCACAGATTGACGCGCCGTTCCCAAGGTGCGCCACAACCAGACCGGAGTCATCACTCTGCAGGTCAAGAAGCTCATGCGCCCGTTGAGAAACATAGCGGTGCGACGTGCCGTGGAAGCCATAACGACGAACGCCCAACTCCTCATAATATTTCCACGGTAAACCGTACAGATAGGCCTCAGGGGCCATCGTCTGGTGGAAGCTGGTATCAAATACCGCGACCTGCTGCACGCCTGGGAAAAGGTGCTGAGCAGATTCAATCCCGCTCAGGTTCGCATAATTATGTAGCGGTGCTAGTGGCGATACCCGGCGAATATTGTCGATAACTTCGTCAGTAATAATTGCTGATTCGGTAAAGATATTTCCGCCGTGGGCAATGCGGTGGCCAATTAAGGCCACGCTGTCCATTAAATTACGTTTCTCCAGTTCAACGGCAATTGCTTTTAATGCGTCTTCGTAGCTGTGGTGAGCCAGCTTAGCTGGCTCTCCTCCATTAATTGCTATGAACGCATTTTCAGAGTTAATACCGTCTGCAATTCCCGCCATTAAAACTTCACAGTTTGCTGCATCCAGCACTGAGAATTTAATGGAAGACGAACCACAGTTAATAACCAGTACTACCGGAAACTCATTCATTTCACTACTCCGCTCATCCTGAGCTTAAGGATTAAAACAGTTTGTAGACGATGTTCAGGATGGTCAGCAGACCAATCACGGTAACAAACACGTTATCCAGACGGCCACGGTATTTCGCCAGTGATGGCGCTTTACGGATGGCATACATCGGCAGCAGGCAGAGCAGAGAGGCAATAATCGGCGCGCCCATTGCTTCAATCAGGTCCAGGATGTTCGGGTTGGCGTAAGCCACAACCCAGGTGGATCCCATGATGAAGATCATGCTGATGGTATTAAGTTTGCCGGCAGAAACTTTCGTTTTATCGCCTTTGTAACCAAACTTCAGCACCAGACCGTTCAGACCTTCCAGCGTCCCCAGATAGTGGCCGAAGAAAGATTTGAAGATAGCAACCAGGGCGATGATTGAAGCACCGTACTCCAGAACAGTTGCGAAGGTGGACTTCGTACCGGACAGTGAAGCGAAGTGGTTTGCCAGGTAAGACAGCACAGGAATGTTTTGCGCTTTCGCATCCGCCATGTTTGCCGGAGAGAGCGTGAACAGGCAGCTAAAGGCGAAGAACATTACTACCGCAACCATCAGCATACTGGCGCGGGAGATGATTTTAGAACATTTCTGCTCGGTGAATTCGCGACCGTAATCTTTCTCATACTCTTCGCGTTTAGAGACGACGAAGGAAGAAACGATTGGCGAGAAGTTGAAAGAGAACACCATGATGGAAATACCCAGCCATACGGTAACCAGGATGCCGTCATGGCCAGTCAGGGCGATATTGCTGATATCAACCTGATCGATAACCGCAGAGTTCCAGTAAGGAATCAGTGACAGAGAGATAAGCACCAGGCTGGCAATGAACGGCCATACCAGGTAGCTCATCACTTTAACCATCAGATCTTTACCAAACCAGATGACGAATGCCATCAGCAGCAGCAGGAACAGTGCCACGAAGCCACGGTTTAACGCTGGCATCTGCAGCTGGTTTTCCCAGAAGGTCATAAAGGTGTTGGTAATGGTGACGCCATAAATCCACAGCAGCGGACAAATCGCAAAGAAGTAGAGGAACGTGATAACCACGCCGCCCGTTTTACCAAAGTGCTCTTCAACCGTTTCTGTGATGTTACCGGAAGGGTTAGAACCGGAAAGACACAGGCGTGCCAGCGCACGGTGGCAATAGAAGGCGATGGGGTATGCTAACACCAGCATGATCAGAATGGGGATCAGTCCGCCAAAACCTGCGCGGATAGGGAAGAACAGCACCCCAGCGCCGATGGCTGTACCAAATAAACCCAGTGTCCAGGTGGTGTCCGATTTGCGCCAGGACGACTGTTTTGTCTGGCTGGATACAATGCTATCAGTAGTACTCATATCCTATCCTCAACGAAGTATATTAAGCGTCAACTAAACCAGTAATTTGAGATACACGAGAAAGGTCGATATTACCGCCAGAAATAATGCTGACTGTTTTTCTGTTCTGGATATAGCTATCTAATTTCCCGCTTAATAATGCTGCGCATGCCAGCGCGCCGGCACCTTCAGTCACAACTTTATTTCGCTGAATTAATGCCACCATGCTGTTGCGAATTTCATCTTCGCTGACCAGGACAATGTCATCCACCAACTCACGAACAATTTCATACGTTAAAGTACCCGGGCGGGAAACGTCACAACCATCCGCCAGGGTGCCGGTCGTTCGGTGCGTGGTTATTTCTCCAGCGTGGAAAGAAGCCGCCATGCCGTGAACGTTTTCAGACTGTACGCCAATAATTTTAATGGTCGGGTTAATAGATTTAATTGCCACCGCAATACCAGCAATCAGTCCACCACCGCCAATTGGCACAATCACGTTATCGACATCGTACAAGTCTTCCAGAATTTCCAGACCAATAGTGCCCTGACCAGCAATAACTTTCGGGTCATCATAGGGTGGAATAAAGATACGGCCTTCAGTTTCCACAATCTCGCTAACCTTAGCGATGGTGTCGTTGAAGTTGTCGCCGTGCAGCACAACTTCTGCGGAATAATCGCAGGTTGCCGCTACTTTAGACTTCGGTGCGCCTTTCGGCATCACCACTTTGCCGTCGATTCCGAGCATAGCGCAGGAGAGAGAAACACCTTGCGCATGGTTACCTGCAGAGCAAGCCACCACGCCCTTACATCTTTCAGCTTCGGTTAATGAACTGAGCTTGTTAAAAGCACCACGGATTTTAAATGAACCGGTACGCTGCATGTTTTCAAACTTGAGGAAAATTTCCCCTTTGCAACGTTCACTAAAATAGTTAGAGCGAGGCATTCCCGTTTTATAAATTTTCCCCGCAAGTCTTTTTTTCGCTTCGAGGATATCTTCAATTGCAACTGGGAGATCGTATGTAATGTGCATTAGAACCTCTTACCTGGGTATTAAAGTAAATAGATAGCCGTGACCATTGTCAGATATAGACAAATGGCGTTTATTTCGTGTTAAAACAAATTCAATCTTTAATCAATTTCAATTAATTGCCTTCGTCTCCGACAATTATATGATGAATACTCTTTGGCTAATTCCACCAAAATAGATGCTGCTTTTTTAATTCGATAATTTTTCGACCACACGGCGGCATAGCGCGCGACGGGTAAGGTTTCTTCTACCGGGATAGTAATAAACTGGTTTGAGCCAAACGGTGTGGTCATATCGCAGGGAATTACTGTTAAGAAATCAGCATTGAGAACAAGATTATAAATCGTAACGACAGAGTCTGTTTTAACGATGTTTTCACTGCTGATGCCATTATTCTGTAACGTGGTAAGAAGTTCGCTGTAGTACCCCATATTCGTTTGTGGCAACACCCACTGTTCGTTTTTCAACGCGCTCAGCGAGGTGATGTCGGTGCATGTTCGGGACTTGCTGGCAACCAGGATAAAGTCTGACTCAAAGAGCGGCTCAACATGCAGATCGTGCAGTTTCATCTCATCACTCAGCGTACCGATGGCGAAATCCAGACGTCCGTCACGAATCGCCGGTAAGAAGGAGGAGAGCTGAGCTTCATACATAGAAACCTGCGCTTTCGGGAACACTTCTTTGAATTTTTTAATCATGCCGGACATGATGGTGAAGGCAATCAGTGAAGGAAAGCCAAACGACACATCAACGACAGCATTGCTCGTCATGCTGTTCATCTCATCAACCATGTTTTTCATTTCACGGGTAATAGATTCAGACCATGAGAGCATCACCTGACCTGCCTGAGTCAATGTCACACCAGTATTTTTACGTACAACTAACTCAATACCGAAATAAGCCTCTACATCATTAATGATTTTGCTGACAGCCGGTTGAGTTAAACCTAATTCTTTTGCAGCTGAGCCGATAGAACCGCTTCTAATGACTTCCTGAAAGACCACTAAGTGCTGTGTTTTAGGGAGTGTAATAGTATTCATATCGACCTGCGCTAATTACTTTGTTGACGGCAGGAAGTGTACCAAATTAAGCGAACAAGGATATGTGCTACCCCTCACAAATCCCCTTGGCTTACATTTTGTAAGACTATCGTTAAAATTTAAATCACTTAATAATCATATAGATATGAATTATCGATCTCACTTTATCCTGACTTTAGTCAAAAAAAGATGGGGGGATAACGATTTTTTATGGCTATAACACCCCCATTTTTTCCACTATTTTTTAAAACCATGAAAGGCTATATTTCAATCAATTACAGAACAATTATCAGGCAAGATGGCGCTTAAATTTAATAAACAACTTATCAAATTTAATTATATTTTAATGATTATGGCGATTAAATAACGTTATGCATCACATTTTTTCGCCATATTTGTTTGTAAAGAAACATTGCATTTATTAAAATTCAATCTAAAAAATACAAACAATTATCATATGCAACATTATATTAACACTGATTTTGTGCGATTTATTAGCAAGTAATTTTGTGATGGCGATCGATTGCGTTCGATTATTCTCGAGAAAAACGTATCGCACAGCGTTTTGTGTTGGTCGTCACAAAATTAGAAATATCCACCGACACATTCCCCTCAGATAAAAGAAATTCGGTGCATAAATAATAGGGATATAAAAATTAGATAAGAAGGAAATAAGCGCCTGCATCCTCGAAAACCAATCTCAATGCTCGCTGTAAAACCTCTGCCGGATGGCGGTGTAAACACCTTATCCGGCCTACAAAACCAGTCTCTCCCCAGTAGGCCTGATAAGCGCAGCGCCATCAGGCATGGCAACCTACCCAGAAAGCAAAAACCCCGCCGAAGCGGGGTTTTATTAAAGAGTGAAGCTGACCGATAAGCCGGGTTCTGTCGTGGACAGTCATTCATCTAGGCCAGCAATCGCTCACTGGCTCAAGCAGCCTACCCGGGTTCAGTACGGGCCGTACCTTGTGAACCCCTATTTGGCCTTGCTCCGGGTGGAGTTTACCGTGCCACGGACTGTTACCAGCCGCGCGGTGCGCTCTTACCGCACCCTTTCACCCTTACCTGATCCCACTTGCGTGGGCCATCGGCGGTTTGCTCTCTGTTGCACTGGTCGTGGGTTTCCCCCCCAGGCGTTACCTGGCACCCTGCCCTATGGAGCCCGGACTTTCCTCCCCTCCGCCCGTCTCCCCCGAAGAGGACGACGACGAAGCGGCGACTGTCTGGTCAGCTTCGGCGCGCAGTATAGAGGGTTTGCGGGGCAATGTCACCCCGCACTGCGCATTCCTATCGCTAACGTGGCAGCGATGTTTCTTGAGGCGCGATAAATATTATCAAATGCCCCACGGAAGGCCTCTTCCAGCGTGCTGATGCTGGTCAATACGCTAAATACCGCATCGATACCATATTGATGCACTACCTCCACATCGCGCGTCAGGCTGCCGCCAATACCAATAACCGGCTTGTGGTACTTCTTCGCAACATTCGCCACGCCTACCGGCACTTTGCCGTGAATGCTCTGGCTGTCGATCCGCCCTTCGCCGGTCACCACCAGCGTACAGTCGTGAATATGCTCTTCCAGATTGAGCGCCTGGGTCACAATCTCGATACCGCTGCGCAGCTCGGCGCCTAAAAAAGCCATTAATGCCGCGCCCATTCCGCCTGCCGCACCGGAGCCTGGCACATCTTTCACATCGACCCGCAGCGATTTTTTAATAATGTCGGCATAGTGAGACAGATTACGATCCAGTTCGAGAATGCGTTCTTCCGTCGCCCCTTTCTGCGGGCCAAAAATGCGCGAAGCGCCAGAATCGCCGATGAGTGGATTAGTCACATCACAGGCCACGCGAATGGAACAGGTTTTTAAGCGCGGATCCAGACCCGAGATATCGATGGAGTTCAGACTCATCAGGCTTCCACCACCGTAGCCAATTTCTGTCCCGTTGGCGTCGCAAAGTTTTGCCCCAAGCGCCTGCACCATACCCGCGCCACCGTCGTTGGTCGCACTGCCGCCGATGCCAATAATGATGCTCTGTGCACCGCTATCCAGCGCCTGCAAAATCAGCTCTCCGGTACCGCGTGACGTAGTGACTAAAGGGTTGCGTTTTTCAGGAGGCACCAACGCCAGACCGCTGGCTGCCGCCATTTCGATAAACGCAGTTTTACCATCTCCAGACATGCCCCAGCAGGCATTCACTTTTTCGCCCAGCGGCCCCGTTACTTGCGCTGAATGTTCACTCCCTTGCGTCGCGGCAATCATGGCTTCGACCGTTCCTTCGCCGCCATCAGCAACCGGAACAGAAACATATTGCGCATCGGGGAAAATTTCCCGAAATCCTTTTTCTATTGCCTGAGCTACCTCGGTGGCAGAAAGGCTTTCTTTATAAGAGTCTGGGGCAATTACGATTTTCATAGTTATGTAGCCTGACTGTGCCGCGCAAGGCAAGAAATACAGGGCGCACATCCGCGCCCTTCTTGTTAGCGAGTGACTTCCACTTTCGCCAGTTTTTCGTAGTAGCATGCGAGCGCACTGTGATCGGCAGTACCCAATCCATCTGCACGTAGCGCCTGCATCATCTCCATGACTGCTGCAGTCAGCGGCAACTGAGCGCCAACGCCATGAGAGGTATCCAGCGCGTTCGCCAGGTCTTTGATATGCAGGTCAATACGGAAACCTGGTTTAAAGTTGCGATCCATCACCATCGGCGCTTTCGCATCCAGCACGGTGCTGCCTGCCAGCCCGCCACGGATCGCCTGATACACCAGGTCCGGATTCACACCCGCTTTGGTCGCCAGCGTCAGCGCTTCAGACATCGCGGCAATGTTCAGCGCCACAATCACCTGATTCGCCAGCTTGGTGACGTTACCCGCGCCAATTTCACCGGTATGTACCACGGAGCCTGCCATCGCTTTCAGCAGATCGTAGTACTTGTCGAAAATCGCTTTATCGCCGCCGACCATCACCGACAACGTGCCGTCAATCGCTTTTGGCTCGCCGCCGCTGACCGGCGCATCCAGCATATCCACGCCTTTCGCTTTCAGCGCGTCGCTAATTTCACGGCTGGCCAACGGCGCGATGGAGCTCATGTCGATAAGCACTGTGCCCGGTTTCGCCCCTTCAATAATGCCGCCTTCACCCAGTGCCACTTCCTTAACATGCGGAGAGTTCGGCAGCATGGTGATGATCACATCACACTGCTCAGCGATATCTTTCGCCGTGGCGGCGGTTTCAGCGCCTGCGGCAATCACTTCCGCAATGGATTCCGGGTTACGGTCAGCAACCACCAGCGAGTAACCTGCCTTGAGGAGGTTTTTACTCATTGGTTTACCCATAATACCGAGGCCAATAAAACCAACTTTCATTGTCATGTCTTTATCTCTCTCTACTGTCGATGGTGGTTATTTCTTAAAAGAATCAGCCAGTTTCTGCGTGGCTGAACGGAACACGCCAAGGTCGCTGCCAACGGCAACAAACGTCGCGCCCCACTCCAGATAACGACGCGCATCCGCCTCTACCGGGGCCAGAATGCCGCTTGGTTTGCCGTGTGCTTTCGCGCGGGCAAAAATGTGCTGGATAGCTTTCTGCACATCAGGATGTGACGCATTGCCGAGGTGACCTAGCGCCGCAGCCAGATCGCTTGGTCCGACGAAGACACCGTCAACGCCTTCTGTCGCCGCGATTGCGTCAACGTTATCAACGCCCTGCTGACTTTCGATCTGTACGATGATGGTGATGTTCTTATTCGACTGCGCAAAGTAGTCCGGTACGGTGCCAAACATATTGGCGCGATGGGATACGGACACGCCGCGAATACCTTCCGGCGGATAGCGGGTCGACGCCACAGCGTTAACCGCTTCTTCTTCCGTCTCAACGAACGGGATCAGGAAGTTGTAAAACCCGATATCCAGCAGACGCTTGATAATTACCGGCTCGTTGGTTGGTACACGCACTACCGCCGCGCTGTCGCTGCCTTTCAGCGCCATCAATTGCGGAATAAACGTCGAGATATCATTCGGCGCATGTTCGCCATCCAGTACCAGCCAGTCAAAACCTGCTAGGCCTAAAACTTCGGTACTGATTGGGCTGGCCAATGCAGACCAGCAGCCAATCTGAATTTGTTGCGCCGCGAGGGCCGCTTTAAACTTATTCGGGAAAATCGTGTTATTCATCGCCTATACCTTTGTTTATTTCTGCAATTCCATACGTTTAATGTCACCGACAATAAACAGGTAGCAAACCATTGCCATCAGCGCCGAGCACCCTACAAACATCAGCGCAGCATTAAATGAGTGCAGCTCGCTCACCAGATACCCAATCACCAGCGGGGTGACGATGGAAGCCACGTTGCCAAATACGTTAAATACCCCACCGCACAGACCGACAATCTCTTTCGGCGCGGTATCGGAAATCACCGGCCAACCCAGCGCGCCGAAACCTTTACCGAAGAACGCCAGCGCCATCAGCGCCACCACAAGAGCGGTATTATCGGTGTAGTTACACAGAATAATGGTCGATGCGAGCAACATGCCGAGCACTATCGGCAGCTTACGCGCCAGGGTAATGCTGAAACCACGTTTAATCAGATAATCAGAGAACACGCCGCCGAGCACGCCACCGAAAAACCCGCACAGTGCCGGAATCGAAGCCACCAGGCCCACTTTCAGAATCGACATACCTTTTTCCTGAACCAGGTAAATCGGGAACCAGGTGAGAAAAAACCAGGTAATTGTGTTGATAAAATACTGGCCAAAGAACACACCAAGCATCATACGATTTGTCAGCAACTGCTTGATATAATGCAGTTTAGGACCACCTGACTTCACATCGCCCGGTTTTTTATGGTCCATATCCACGACCGCGCCGTTTTCAGAGATAAACTTCAACTCTTCTTGCGACATGCGCGGGTGATCGGTTGGGTTATGAATAAGCTTTACCCACAGTCCGGTAAGCACAAAACCAATCACGCCCATCACGGTAAAGACGTGCTCCCAGCCCCAGGCGAAGGTCAGCCAGCCGAGCAGCGGGGAAAACAGCGCCAGGGAGAAATACTGTGCGGAGTTAAAAATCGCGGATGCCGTGCCGCGCTCTTTCGTTGGGAACCAGGCTGCCACGATACGGGCATTAGCCGGGAAGGATGGCGCTTCCGAGAAGCCCAGCATAAAGCGCATGATGAACATTGAAATACCCGCCCAGGCCAGCGGGAACATGTCCACAAAGCCCTGCAGGAAGGTAAACAGTGACCAGAAGAACAAACTGTAGGTGTAGACTTTCTTCGAGCCGAATTTATCCAGCAGCCAGCCGCCGGGGATTTGCATCAACAGGTAAGCCCAGCCGAAGGCGGAGAAAATGTAACCCATTGAGATGGCGCTGAGATGTAACTCTTTCGCCACTTCAGTTCCGGCAATAGAGAGCGTCGCACGGTCCGCATAGTTAACGGCTGTAACAATAAATATTATCAGCAATATTAAATAACGGGTGTGCGTACCTTTCTTTTTCTCGACAACTGTATCCAATATCATTCTATTTACCTCGGGCACATAAAAGGTTTTTATTATTATTTTGTGGGTGTTTCTCGTGATAAATTACCGATAATAAAAATAGATAATAATTTATCAGACGTTATGAAACCGTGATTTAGTATAATCATCAGCACAACGTTAATCATTGTGCAAACGCTCATTAAATTAGCGTTATTCAATTAATGTTTTGGGCATATGCACACATGCTTGGGCGCTAATGCACACATTTACGTATTGCTACCCCTGGTGACCCGGCCTTGCTGAGTTTAAGTGATCATCGTCACATTCTTCACGTTAAACTCCTGACATTCTTATTTCACGACACCGAATCTTTATTACTTAAAATTAGATTCAAAATATAAATATCCACACTATTATCACCACCTTGTTGGAGAATACTGGACAATGGCCGACATCGAAATCAGACAAGAATCGCCAACGGCGTTTTATATTAAAGTTCACGAAACAGATAATGTGGCGATAATTGTCAATGACAATGGTCTGAAAGCCGGAACGCGTTTTCCGGACGGACTGGAACTCATTGAACATATTCCCCAGGGTCATAAAGTGGCGCTATTGGATATTCCTGTTCATGGCGAAATCGTGCGTTATGGCGAAGTGATAGGCTATGCCGTTCGCGATATCCCACGCGGCAGCTGGATTGATGAATCAATGGTTGAACTGCCCAAAGCCCCGCCGCTGGAGACGCTGCCGCTGGCAACTAAAGTGCCAGAGCCGCTGCCACCACTAGAGGGCTATACCTTCAAAGGTTACCGCAATGCTGACGGTAGCGTTGGTACCAAAAATCTACTCGGTATCTCCACCAGCGTGCACTGCGTAGCGGGCGTGGTGGATTATGTGGTGAAAATCATTGAGCGCGATCTGCTGCCTAAATACCCGAACGTCGACGGTGTGGTGGGGCTCAATCATCTCTACGGCTGCGGCGTGGCGATCAATGCTCCAGCCGCCATCGTGCCGATTCGCACCATTCACAATATTGCGCTTAACCCAAATTTTGGCGGTGAAGTGATGGTCATCGGCCTCGGTTGCGAAAAACTGCAGCCAGAGCGGCTGCTGGAAGGCACGCACGACGTGAAAAGTATTCCGGTCGACAGCGCCAGTATCGTCAGCCTGCAGGATGAAAAGCACGTCGGCTTTCAATCGATGGTCACCGATATTCTGCAGGTGGCCGAACGTCACCTGGCAAAACTCAATCAGCGCCAACGTGAAACCTGTCCGGCTTCAGAACTGGTGGTCGGCATGCAGTGCGGCGGTAGCGATGCGTTCTCCGGCGTGACGGCCAACCCGGCGGTGGGTTATGCCTCCGACCTGTTAGTACGCTGCGGCGCGACCGTAATGTTCTCTGAAGTAACCGAAGTGCGCGATGCCATCCACCTTCTGACCCCACGTGCGATTAACGAAGAAGTAGGTAAACGCCTGCTCGAAGAGATGGCCTGGTACGATAACTACCTTGATATGGGCAAAACGGATCGCAGCGCTAACCCTTCTCCGGGCAACAAGAAAGGCGGCCTGGCAAACGTGGTGGAAAAGGCGCTGGGTTCGATTGCCAAGTCTGGCAAGAGCGCGATTGTCGAAGTATTGTCGCCGGGTCAGCGTCCAACCAAACGTGGCCTGATTTACGCTGCAACCCCCGCCAGTGATTTTGTTTGCGGTACACAGCAGGTCGCTTCCGGGATCACCGTGCAGGTGTTCACCACCGGTCGCGGTACGCCGTATGGCCTGATGGCCGTGCCGGTGATTAAAATGGCGACACGCACCGAGCTGGCCAACCGTTGGTTTGACCTGATGGACATTAACGCGGGCACCATCGCCACCGGAGAAGAAACCATTGAAGATGTGGGTCTGAAACTGTTCGAATTTATTCTCGACGCCGCCAGCGGGCGTAAGAAAACCTTCTCAGACCAGTGGGGACTGCATAACCAGCTGGCTGTGTTTAACCCGGCGCCAGTGACCTGAATATCGAAACGAAAGCCAACGAAAAAACGGGGATTTATCCCCGTTTTTTATGTCTATGTAACAACAAATAAAGTGATAACGTTCGCATTTTAAGAGGTTTTTTCAAACATCTGTTTTTTTCGATTCAAACCTACAAAATTAACCTAACAATATGAAATTAAACGAAATAATGCCACCATTGTTTTATGTTATATTTTCGTTTTGATAAAAGAGAAACCTACCGAAAGACGACCTTGTTTTAATGCGATAATCCCCTATTTTTTACCGCTTTGACTTTCTCCGATGTAAAACAGATTATTCATAGGCTCCTGTAATTTACCTCATAAGCATTCTGACCTGAATAAAGAGGGAAGTTATGTATACCCTGAATAAAAATAATGTCGCATTGGCCTGTCTTATTTCCTGTTTACTGGCAACTCCTGTCGTCGCGAGTGCTGAAGGCCAATCGGACGCAAAGCCTGTTAAATTACGCTACACGTTATGGGACCGTAATCAACTCCCTGGCGAACAACAGCTCGTTAATGAATTCGAAAAAAACAACCCTGGCATCAAAGTCGAAATTGAATTAACACCTTATGACCAATATTTTATCAAGCTAAGTTCAGCAGTCGGTGGAAATGTAGCACCGGATGTATTCTGGATGAATATGCCTAATTTCCAGCAATATGTTAAAAATGGCATGCTGGAACCACTGAGCAATTATCTGAAAGAGAAATCAGCGCCGAAACTGGATGATTTTGTTAAAAGCTCAGTCGATGCCTATCAATACCAGTCGCAGCAATATGCCATCCCAAGAGATATTGATGCAATTGCCGTCTGGTACAACAAAAAAATGTTCGATCAGGCTGGCGTGAGCTATCCCGATAAAAACTGGACATGGGACGATTTAAAACAAAAATCAGAGCAGTTGCGTAAAGGTCTGGATAAACAGTCTTATCCACTGGCAATGGAATTCAGCAGCGGGCAGGACAGTTACTTTAATCTGCTATTACAGGCTGGCGATAAGATTGTCCTGCCTGAGGGCAAAACGGATGTTGCCAATGACAAAGCCATCGCCGTCTATCGCGATGTTCAAGGCATGCTGAACGCGGGACTAATCCAACCGCCAGGCGAGATGGAAGCCTCAGATGTCTTCCAGTCCAACCGAGTGGCCATGGTCTACGCAGGCTCATGGTGGGCATTACCCTTCTCTCAAAATGAGCTGATTAAGGATCACATCGGCGTGGTACCAATGCCTAAAATGGCAGAGCAGGCAGGTGTATCCCATAGCCTGGCATTTGCCATGTCAGCAAAAAGTCAGCATAAAGATGCGGCGTGGAAGTTCATTGAGTTCATGAGTTCTGAGCATGCGCAGCAGACGCTGGCTACGGGAAAAGTCGTGATCCCCGCTAACCAAAAAGTGGCCAAAGAGTGGGCTGATGGCTTTAAGGGTATTGATGTTTCAGCCTATATAGATTCATTGGCTTTCTCACATAAATATCCAACCGCAGGCTCTAATACCGCCAAGTGGAATAGCATCCTGAATGATGGCTTGAAAAAAGTCTGGACGGGTACTGACCCAGAAAAAGTCATGCCTGGTGTTGCAAAACGCGTTGAACGAGAAATGCAGAAATAATCCTGAGGGAGCCATGCTCCCTCTCGCTTTCGCCCACGCAATATATTTTGGTTGCACAGTGAGCATCCCGGAGTCTGTATGAGCTATTCAGATGAAGCTGCATCCCCACAATTACCAGCCAGGGAAGTGCACAAAAAATCCCTGACCAAGCTGGAAAAAGAAGAACGCTTCTGGGGATGGATAATGATTATGCCGTTACTGGCGGGGTTAATTGTTTTTTACTTTACTCCATTCTTCCAGAACGTTTTTTATAGTTTCACCGACCTCGGCGAGTTTCAGATCTGGACGACGATCAGCTTAGATAACTATATTAATTTATTCAGCGATGATGAGTTTCGTTCAGCAATATATAACACCCTGGCCTATGTTTTTATTTGCGTACCGATAATCACCGTTTTGTCATTGCTGCTCGCAATTGGCCTGAATCAGGCGATTCGCGGTCAGTGGTTGTTTCGCACGCTGTTATTTCTACCCGCTGTCACTATGCCTGCGGCCATTGCTATGGTCTGGCAGTGGTTGATGAACCGAAACTTCGGCTTAATTAATCAGATCCTGGCTTTTTTCGATCTTCCAGCCATCGGTTGGTTATCCGATCCCGATGTCGTCCGCCTGAGCGCCTCGTTGGTTATCATCTGGTCGGCTATTGCGCTGAAGATGATCATTCTGCTCGCTGGATTGCAGGGGATCCCCAAACAAATTTATGAAGCGATGTCGCTGGATGGCATCAGCAAATTGCGTGGATTCTGGTCTATTACCTTACCGCTAATGATCCCAACGCTGTTTTTCGTACTGGTGATCTCTTTTATCGAAACGCTGCAAATTTTCGATGTGGTTTATCTGCTGTTTGGCAGTTCATCCATGGTGGACGATCAGACGATGACCATCGCCTATCTCTTCTATAAATACGCCTTTATCTACCATGAAAAAGGGTATGCCTCAGCAATCGCCGTGGTGATTTTCGTTATCACGATGGTCCTGACGCTGCTGCAAATATGGATTGGTAAACGACTTAAAGCACAGTGAGGCACCACGATGTTCATGACAAAACGTGAAAAATGGCTAATTTACGGCCTGATGATCCTCGCGACGCTGGTAACGGTGGTTCCGTTTATCTGGATGATCATCACCTCTTTTAAAACCCAGGCAGAAAGCATCGCCTTTCCGCCGATACTGCTACCCGCCAACCCAGGGTTTCAGGCTTACGGTAAAATCTTGCATGAAATGCCTTTTGGCAGCTTTTACTTTAACTCGATCGTCTCCACGCTGGTCATCGTCATTTTGCAGACGCTGATTGCGGCAATGGCAGCGTACGGTTTCTCCCGACTGCGTTTCAAAGGACGAGATGTCCTGTTTATGCTGTGTATTTCAATTCTGATGGTGCCCGGTCAGATCTTTTTAATCCCACAGTTTTTAACCGTTGAAAAAATCGGTTTGCTGAACTCAATTCCTGGACTGGTGCTACCGGGTTTATTCAGCATATATAGCGCCTTTTTATTACGTCAGTTTTTTCTGTCAGTACCTAAAGAACTGGAAGAGGCAGCCATTATGGATGGGTATAACCATCTGACTATTTTCTTCAAAATTATGCTGCCATTAATTAAACCGGGACTGATTGCCTGCGTCATTATTAACGGACTGTGGAGCTGGAATAATTTAATGTGGCCACTGATCGTCAACACCTCCATGGATAAAATGACATTACCAGTAGGATTAGCCTCACTTTCTGGCCGTTCAGGCGTGGAATATCCGATGTTAATGGCGGGCGCATTGCTGGCGATTATCCCGATGTTGTTACTTTATATCTTCTTCCAGCGCTATTTTATTCGCGGCATCGCTGGTGCCGGAATTAAAGGATAAGGGGCAGTGTTATGTCAGGTATTCAATTACAGGCAGTAAGCAAAGTCTATCCCAATGGCTTTCAGGCGATCCATGGCGTTGATCTTGAAATCCACGACGGCGAATTCATGGTGTTTGTCGGGCCATCAGGCTGCGCCAAATCAACGCTGCTACGCATGATTGCAGGTCTGGAAGATATCACTCATGGCCATATCGCAATCGGAGAGAAGTGCGTCAACGACCTGCTACCAAAGGAGCGAGGCGTTGCCATGGTCTTCCAGAATTATGCCCTCTATCCCCACATGACGATTTATAAAAATATGGCATTCAGTCTGTTAGGGAAAATGAGCAAAGAAGAGATTGATATCCGCGTCCGGGAAGCTGCACACAAGCTGGAAATCGAAACATTGCTCGACAAAAAGCCCGGTCAGCTTTCAGGCGGTCAATGCCAGCGAGTAGCCGTTGGCAGGGCCATCGTGCGTAAGCCAGACGTTTTTTTGTTTGATGAGCCGCTGTCCAACCTGGATGCAAAACTGCGTGTTTCAATGCGCGTGCGGCTGACAGAACTGCATCGACAACTGCGTCACGAAGGCGTGAGCGCAACCATGGTGTACGTCACGCACGATCAGATTGAAGCGATGACGATGGGAGACAGGATTTGCGTTCTAAATGGCGGTCGTATTATGCAGGTGGATACCCCAGGGAATATTTACCATCACCCCAGGAATAAATTTGTTGCTGGTTTTATTGGTAATCCGGCAATGAATATTATGCTGCTTGATATTGACCCCAGCACTCGTGGCCTGCGCCTGGCTGATAATTTAATCCTGCCATTAAATACGCGCTTGAGTAACCTACTGGAGCAATATCCGCACTCCAGCGTCTGGTTTGGCATCCGCTCAGAGGCCATTCAGTTAGCCTCGCAGCATGATGCCTCTGCGTTCGATGCGCACATTACCAACGTAGAAAGGATGGGCAACGAAGACCTTCTGCATTTTGATATTGGTGAGCAACATATGATCTTACGTATTAACTCCTCACCCGACTGGACCCCACTTCCCGGTGAATCTATCAAAGTGAATTTTAATCTGGAAGCCGCCTTTTTGTTTGATAAAAAACATGAAGAAAATTTGGCCTGACCGTTATTCAGGCTAAGTGAAAAATGAGAGGTTTATATGTGTGCGAATAAAGTGACCGTATTAGTGGTAGGGGCTGGTGCGCGCGGAGAAATATATTCTCGCTATGCGCTTGAACATCCAGACAGAATGCAGGTGGTAGGCGTTGCCGAGCCCAGAGAGGCATACCGCCAGCAGTTTGTCGCACAGCATAAGATTGACCCAAATAACGTGTTTTGCGACTGGCAAGAAGCTGCGGCCCAACCCAAAATGGCCGATGTGGTACTTATTTGCACGCAGGATAATATGCACAAAGATCCTGCCGTGGCGTTTGCTAATCTCGGCTATCACATTCTGCTGGAAAAACCGCTCGCCCCTACGCCAGAAGATTGCCGGATCATTATTGATGCGGTCAAACGCAACAACGTATTACTGGCCGTCGCGCACGTCCTGCGTTACACCCGCTATACGCAAAAGCTGAAATCACTGCTTGATGATGGCGTAATTGGCGATATTGTCAGCATGCAGCATCTCGAACCCGTAGGTTACTGGCATCAGGCGCACTCGTTTGTACGTGGTAACTGGCGCAATGAAGCAGAATCGTCATTTATGTTGTTACAGAAATCCTGTCATGATTTGGACTGGATCCGCTACATCATGAGCGACAACTGCCAGGACGTAGGATCATTTGGTAGCCTGAGTCACTTTGTGAAAGAGAATCAGCCTGCTGGTGCCGCCGACCGCTGCCTTGATTGTCAGGTTGAATCAACCTGTCCTTGGTCTGCCTGCAAAATTTATCTGGGTGAAAACCACAAATGCACTCCACACTTCCGTCGGGTGCTGACTGCAGATCCTAGCGAAGAGAATGTTCGCCAGGCGCTGCGCGATGGGCCTTATGGTCGTTGCGTTTATCGTTGTGATAATGATGTGGTGGATCATCAGGTTGTTAACTTACGTTTTGCCCACCAGCAGACAGTGACCTTTACCATGACCGCGTTTACCAAAATGGAAGATCGAAAAACGCGCCTGTTTGGTACCAGAGGTTATCTGGAAGGCGATGGCGAGCAGATCCGGGTGTTTGATTTCCTGACAGACAAAGAAACAGTGCATCAGATCGAGGAGATCGCCGCTGGCACACAAACCCAGATGGGGGGGCATGGTGGTGGCGATTACTACCTGATGGATCGCTTTATCCACGCAGTGATGGCCAACGATCAAAATATGATCCTTTCTGGCCCGGATGAATCACTGGAAAGTCACTTAATGGTCTTTGCCGCAGAGCGCGCTCGCAAGGAAAACTGTCTGGTTACGCTGTGAAGCCGGAGGAGATGAGGCATGTTTTACGGTGTTGATATTGGTGGAACCAAAACTGAAATTGTCGCTTTTGATAAGGAAATGCAGGTTTGCTGGCGTAAGCGCGTCGCCACGCCAGTGCAGGATTATGAACTCTTTCTTTCGACCTTTACTTCACTTATTGATACCGCCGACTGGGCGACTGGAACGCAAGGAAAAATTGGCATCGGCATGCCCGGTCTTATGGACAGACATACCGGAAAATTACTGTCATCTAACGTGCCTTGCCTCACAGGACGCCAGGTGATGAACGATCTGGCCCACCGCCTCAATCGTTCGGTTGAACTGGACAATGACTGCTGCTGTTTTGCACTCTCGGAAGCCCATACCCAGCAGGCTCGCCAGTTCTCCCGAATTTTTGGTGCCATTATTGGCACCGGCATGGGTGGAGGGTTAGTCATTGACGGTCAGTTGTATCGGGGTCGCAACCGAATGGCCAGTGAGTTCGGCCATTTACCGCTTCCGGCAACGTTTATGCGTCGTTATCACTTGCCGGAGTTGAAGTGCGGCTGTGGCTTACAAGGGTGTCTGGAACGCTATCAATCCGGTCCTGGTTTACTGTGGCTCCACAAACACTTCAGTGGAGAACAACTCAAAATGGAGACTCTGCTGGAGCATTATCGTCATGGCAATGCCAGCGCCGTTACAACCATAGAAGCATGGATTGATATGTTGGGTTGTACGCTGGCGCAATTGCAGTTGATTCTGGATGTCGATGCTTTTGTTCTCGGCGGTGGAGTTTCCAACATCGAGGAAATTTATACGTTGCTGCCGCAGGCCATGTCACGTTACTTGTTCCCGGGATTAGAGCCTGCCCGCGTATTCCCGGCCATCCATGGTGCATCCAGCGGGGTTCGCGGTGCCGCATTGCTGCTGGTTGAACAGGGTACGCTGACCCACTAAAACACTGCTGGCGAGAAAATCTCGCCAGCAGTTTCAGTTATTCATCCGCAATCACCACATCCACCCCGAGCTGGATTAACGTCCGGTGATAATTTTCAGGGATACCGCTGTCGGTAATCACCCGGTCAATCCCGCTGATTTCGCTAATCATACAGAAACTTTTGCGGCCAAACTTGCTGGAGTCAGCGACTACCGTGACCTCCTGTGCAACCTCACACATTACCTGATTCAGATGCGCTTCTCCCGGATGAGGCGTGGTTATCCCTGCTTCCAGGCAGAATCCATCAACGCCCAAAAAAAGCTTATCAAACCGGTATTGTCTGAGCTGGTGTTCTGCTGAAGGGCCATACAATGAATAGACGCTTTGCCTGACGTTCCCTCCCAGGATCATGACGTCTACGCGCTCAAAATTCGCCAGTTCCCACGCAATGTTGAGCGCATTGGTCATCACCACCAGATCGCGGCGATTCTTTAACATTGGAGGAATGAGCGTGGTGGTCGAACCGGAATCGAGGATTAACGTGTCACCATCTTTCACAAAGCTGGCTGCTTTTTCGGCAATACGCGTTTTCACATCGCGATTCAGCCGGTCCTTATCCTGCAAAGGCCGGTCAAGGGCGAAGTGCTGATTGAGAACCGCACCGCCGTAGGAGCGCATGACGCATCCTTTCTGCTCCAGATAACGTAAGTCGTTGCGGATCGTGACCGATGACACACCAAAATGGACGCTCAGTGGCTCGACACGAACGCTACCCTGATCGCACAGCAGATCAATTATTTGCTCGCGACGTCTTAAGTTATCCAGCATTTCTATTGCTCCATCAAATATTCATGTTGTTTTGTTTTAGCGCTTTAGCACTTTCGTTTTCTTTTGAATATATTACATCAGAAGCAATAAGGTGAATTTGTGCGCACAGACTCAGCGTTTAATTTAACCAAAACTGACTATTTTCTTTCGTTTTAGCAAACCGAAACGAAGAAAACCGAAAAAATGAAAAGACTCAAAACGGGTAAGATGCGAGAAAGAGACGGGACGCATGCAAAAAAACGAAAGCGAGCTACTAAAAAAGCTCGCTTATGGTTGGTTTTTGTTTAATTGAATGGGATCACATTTTTGAATTTTAGAGCGGGACTACTCAACAATGATCACTTCAACACCGCTGCGGCGTAGTTCCTGCAAACTCTCCTCTGGGATACCTTCATCAACAATGATGGTATGGATCCTCTGGGTATCAATGATCTTATGCAGGCTGGAGCGGTTAAACTTCGTCGAGTCGGTAACAACAATAATACGTTCAGCCACTTCACACATCCGACGGTTGAGACGCGCTTCATCTTCGTTGTGCGTGCTAACACCACGCTCTAAATCAATAGCATCAACGCCAAGAAACAGCATGTCGAAGTGATAATTTTGTAGCGACTGCTCAGCCTGATCGCCATAAAACGATTGTGACTGACGACGCAAATGACCGCCGGTCATCAGCAGCTCAACCCCTTCGGCTTCCAGTAGCGCATTGGCGACATTCATACCGTTGGTCATAGCAATGACATTAGTATGCTGGCGCATCAGGCGGGCAATTTCATAGGTCGTGGTACCGGAGTCAAGGATCACGCGGTGTCCCGGTTGAATCAACTCTGCGGCGGCTCTGGCAATACTGCGTTTTACTGCCGTATTAAGTGAACTCTTATCTTCAACAGAAGGCTCCACAACAGGCGCATTGCTTTCGCAAATCAGCGCTCCGCCATAGGCACGTACCGCAATCCCCTGCTTTTCCAGAAAAGCGAGGTCGTTGCGAATAGTGACCGTGGAGACGCCAAAAAATAAGGAGAGATCGTTAACCTGAACGCTTCCCTGCTGCCGTAACCGCTGGATGATCTGCTCACGTCTTTCGCTGGTGCCAATAACGCGCTTGTCTGCAGAGGACTCGGTGTTACTCATAAGAAATCCTTTAGTTGAACCTTTCGTTTTATTTCGTTTTGTCTATTAACGCCTTTCTTTTGCGCGAATGCAAGCCCCGCAAGCAGGGAAGAGCCGGACGAACTTACGCTGAAACCTTTCATTGTGTTTCTTTTGTGAAACAGATCGGAAAACCATTATCTTTCGTTTTATTTTTATAACACCATGATGCAGTATTAAATGAAACAAAACGAAAGATTGATGTCGCAGTAATCTGACCTGGAGAGGAAAGTGAAACATCTAACTAAAATGGTCGAGCAGCATAAACGGGGGAAGGCAAATGGGATTTATGCCGTTTGTTCCGCGCATCCAATCGTACTGGAAGCCGCAATACGCTACGCCCATGCAAACCATACACCGCTGTTGATCGAAGCAACCTCTAATCAGGTTGACCAGTTTGGCGGCTATACAGGTATGACGCCAGCCGATTTTCGTAGTTTTGTCTGCCGATTAGCCGACTCGCTTGATTTTTCTCAGGATATGCTGATTCTCGGCGGAGACCATCTCGGGCCAAACCGTTGGCAAAATCTGCCTGCGGAACAGGCAATGGCCAATGCTGACGATCTGATCAAGAGCTATGTCGCCGCAGGCTTTAAAAAAATCCACCTCGATTGCAGCATGTCTTGTGCCAACGACCCGGTTCCACTGACGGATGAAATCGTCGCTGAGCGCGCCGCACGCCTGGCCAAAGTCGCCGAAGAAACCTGTATGGCACATTTTGGCGAGTCTGACCTGGTCTATGTGATTGGCACAGAAGTTCCGGTTCCTGGTGGCGCGCACGAAGCGTTAACCGAACTGGCGGTAACAACGCCGGATGCCGCACGTGCAACGCTGCAGGCTCACTATCACGCCTTTGAAAAACGCGGGCTGGAAGGTATATGGGCACGTATTATCGCCCTGGTCGTGCAACCTGGCGTTGAATTCGACCACACGCACATCATTGATTATCAACCGCAGAAAGCCGTGGCACTCAGCAAAATGGTGGAAGACTACGACACGCTGGTTTTTGAAGCGCATTCTACCGATTACCAAACGCCACAGTCCTTGCGCCAACTGGTGATAGACCACTTCGCTATTCTGAAAGTGGGACCCGCGCTTACCTTCGCCCTGCGCGAAGCGCTGTTTTCGTTAGCTGCCATTGAAGAAGAATTGCTGCCTGCAAAAGCCAGCTCGGGCCTGCGACATGTGCTGGAAAGCGTAATGCTTGATAGACCAGAGTACTGGCAGAGCCATTATCACGGTGATGGCAACGCACGCCGTCTGGCCCGTGGATACAGCTACTCTGATCGGGTTCGTTACTACTGGCCGGACAGCCAGATTGATGAAGCATTTGAACGTCTGGTACGTAACCTGGCGGACGACCCCATTCCACTACCGCTGATTAGCCAGTATTTACCTTTGCAGTACGTAAAAGTGCGCGAGGGAGATCTCAGCGCCACGCCGCGAGAACTCATCATTAACCATATTCAGGACATACTGCAGCAATATCACTGCGCCTGCCTGGGTGCTCCAGATCGTAACGCATAACAAAAAAGAGAAAAATACCATGCCAAACATTGTATTAAGTCGCATTGATGAACGTCTGATTCACGGTCAGGTTGGTGTGCAATGGGTCGGGTTTGCGGGGGCAAACCTGGTGCTGGTCGCTAATGATGAGGTGGCTGAAGATCCAGTGCAGCAAAACCTGATGGAAATGGTACTGGCAGAAGGGATCGCCGTACGCTTCTGGTCACTACAAAAAGTGATCGACAATATTCACCGTGCCGCCGATCGCCAGAAAATTCTGCTGGTCTGCAAATCGCCTGCGGATTTCTTCCGTCTGGTCGAAGGCGGTGTTCCTGTTAACCGTATCAACGTTGGCAATATGCACTACGCCAACGGCAAGCAACAAATCGCCAAAACGGTTTCTGTAGACGCTGCCGATATTACGGCGTTCAACGGGCTCAAAGCCGCTGGAGTGGAATGCTTCGTTCAGGGCGTTCCAACAGAACCCGCCCAGGACCTCTATAAACTTCTCTGAGGGATTCACAATGGAAATCAGTCTGTTGCAGGCTTTTGCGTTGGGTATTCTCGCCTTTATTGCAGGCCTGGATATGTTCAACGGGTTAACGCACATGCACCGCCCGGTTGTTCTCGGGCCGCTGGTCGGCCTGATTCTGGGCGATCTGCATACCGGTATTTTAACAGGTGGTACGCTGGAACTGGTGTGGATGGGTCTTGCCCCACTAGCGGGAGCTCAACCGCCAAACGTGATTATCGGCACTATCGTGGGAACCACGTTTGCCATAACGACCGGAGTGAAACCTGAAGTTGCCGTAGGTGTGGCGGTACCGTTCGCTGTAGCAGTACAGATGGGGATTACCTTCCTGTTCTCTGTGATGTCCGGGGTGATGGCTCGCTGCGATCGCATGGCAGCGAATGCCGATACCGCCGGGATTGAGAGGGTCAACTATCTGGCGTTGCTCGCGTTGGGGACCTTCTACTTTTTATGCGCGTTCCTGCCGATTTACTTTGGCGCGGAACATGCCAAAACCGCGATAGATGTTCTGCCGACGCGTCTGATTGACGGCCTGGGTGTGGCAGGCGGCATCATGCCAGCTATCGGCTTCGCCGTACTGCTGAAAATCATGATGAAAAACGTCTATATCCCCTACTTCATCCTGGGTTTTGTAGCAGCAGCCTGGCTCAAACTCCCTGTGCTGGCGATCGCCGCCGCAGCACTGGCAATGGCGCTGATCGATTTTCTGCGTAAATCACCTGAACCTACAGCTCCCGCAGCACAAAAAGAGGAATTCGAAGATGGCATCTAATCAAACTGCTCTGCCGAACGTTTCCGAAACCGAAGAAACGCTGCTGTCCGGCACCAATGAAAACGTCTACGAAGACCAGAATATCGGTGCCGAGCTGACGAAAAAAGATATTAACCGTGTTGCCTGGCGTTCAATGCTGTTGCAGGCCTCTTTTAACTACGAACGTATGCAGGCATCAGGATGGCTGTACGGCCTGTTACCTGCTCTGAAAAAGATCCATACCAATAAGCGCGATCTGGCGCGTTCGATGAAAGGCCATATGGGCTTCTTCAACACGCACCCGTTCCTGGTCACGTTTGTTATCGGGATTATCCTGGCGATGGAACGCTCCAAGCAGGATGTGAACAGTATTCAAAGCACCAAGATTGCCGTGGGTGCGCCGCTTGGCGGCATCGGCGATGCCATGTTCTGGTTAACGTTACTGCCTATTTGCGGCGGTATCGGGGCCAGCCTGGCGCTGCAAGGCTCTATTCTTGGCGCAGTTGTCTTTATTGTTATGTTCAACGTGGTTCATCTTGGTCTGCGCTTTGGGCTGGCACACTATGCTTATCGAATGGGCGTTGCTGCCATTCCGCTGATTAAAGCTAACACCAAAAAGGTTGGACATGCGGCATCCATCGTAGGGATGACGGTGATCGGTGCGCTGGTAGCGACCTATGTTCGCCTGAGCACTACGCTGGAAATCACTGCTGGCGATGCGGTAGTGAAACTGCAAACAGACGTGATAGACAAGCTGATGCCTGCTTTTTTACCGCTGGTCTACACATTAACCATGTTCTGGCTGGTCCGCCGTGGCTGGAGTCCTCTGCGCCTTATCGCCATTACCGTGGTGCTCGGCGTCGTAGGTAAGTTCTGTCATTTCCTGTAAATATAAGGGGTTGTAGATGTTAGGTATTATTTTGACGGGTCATGGCGGGTTTGCCAGCGGAATGGAAAAAGCGATGAAACAGATTCTGGGTGAGCAGACTCAGTTCATTGCCATCGACTTTCCGGAAACCTCAACCACTGCCTTGCTCACCTCACAACTTGAGCAGGCGGTGGGTGAACTGGATGCGCAGCAAGACATCGTGTTTCTGACCGACCTGTTGGGTGGGACGCCATTTCGCGTCGCTTCCACGCTAGCCATGCAAAGGCAAGGTACTGAAGTGATCACCGGTACCAATCTACAACTGCTACTGGAGATGGTGCTGGAGCGCGACGACCTGAGCAGCGAAGCGTTTCGTTTGCAGGCGCTGGAGTGCGGGCACCGGGGTTTAACCAGCCTGGTGGACGAGCTGGGACGCTGCCGTGAGGAAAAGCCCGTTGAGGAAGGGATATGACACTGCTACTGCGCGCCAGACGTCTACTGACCGAACAGGGTTGGCTGGACGATCATCAATTGCATATTGAAGACGGTATCATTGCGGCAATAGAGCCAATTCCTTCCGGCGTTATGGTCCGCGATGCTGAACTGCTCTGTCCGGCATACATTGATACCCACGTACACGGGGGCGCGGGTGCCGATGTGATGGATGAAGCACCGGATACACTCGACAAACTGGCGATGCACAAAGCACGTGAAGGGGTAGCCAACTGGCTACCCACTACCGTCACCGCTCCATTACCGGATATTCACAAGGCGCTTGAGCGTATCGCCCATCGCTACCATTCCGGAGGGCCAGGCGCACAGGTGCTGGGCAGTTATCTTGAAGGCCCGTACTTTACGCCGCAGAACAAAGGGGCGCACCCGCCTGAGCTTTTCAGAGAACTGGAACTCAGTGAACTGGATGAACTGATTGCGATTTCCCAGCAAACATTGCGCGTCGTTGCGCTGGCACCAGAAAAAACCGGTGCATTGCAGGCCATCGAACATCTGAAGCAGCGCAACGTACGGGTGATGCTGGGACACAGCGCAGCTACCTGGGAACAAACCCGCGCAGCCTTTGACGCCGGCGCTGACGGACTGGTTCACTGCTACAACGGTATGACCGGCTTACATCATCGGGAGCCAGGAATGGTTGGCGCAGGGTTAACCGACCCTCGCGCCTGGCTGGAACTTATCGCTGACGGACACCATGTCCACCCGGCAGCCATGAAACTCTGCTGCTGTTGCGCCAAAGACAGGCTGGTGCTGATCACCGATGCCATGCAGGCTGCAGGAATGCCAGACGGACGCTATACACTCTGCGGTGAGGAGGTGGAAATGCACAGTGGTATTGTGCGTACCGCTTCCGGTGGCCTGGCTGGTAGCACGCTCTCGGTTGACGCAGCCGTACGTAATATGGTCGAGCTCACCGGGATAACGGCAGAAGAGGCAATTCATATGGCCTCTCTCCACCCCGCACGTCTGTTGGGTATCGATCGCCAACTGGGATCGCTAGCAGTGGGAAAACGGGCCGACGCGATCGCGCTTAATAGCGGGCTGCATTTACAACAGATCTGGATTCAGGGTCAGGCTCTCCCCCTTTGACCTTTCATTTTGTCTCGTGTTGGCCTGCGGTCTTCGATCGCAAGGCCTTTCTTTTCCTTTCGCTTGAGTAAATACCTAACCATCCTACAACAAGCCTACTTCTTATAGATCAATAAGATAACCACACCTTTCGTTCTCACGATCACAAATTTCGTTTTATTTCCTTTTGGATTATTGCTCTTTCGATTTCTTTCCTATAGATTTTAATCAATCGACAAGATGAACAAGTGAAACGAAACGAAAGATAGCGACATTCTCGCCAGCGTCTTATGTGGAATTTACAAGACTAAGGACTTAAGTTATGCCAGAAACCTATACCCCTGTTACCGCGGTAACGGGCACCTGGACCGAAGAAGAGATCCGTCAACAACCTGCCAGTTGGATCCGTTCCCTTACGAATATCGACAACATTCGATCTGCCATTGACAGCTTTCTCGCACCATTACTGCGCAAAAACGATCTGCGGATCATACTGACCGGGGCTGGAACATCAGCATTCATTGGCGACATCATCGCCCCCTGGCTGGCAAGCTATACCGGTAAAAACATCAGCGCTGTGCCGACCACCGATCTGGTCACCAATCCGATGGATTACCTGAATCCCGCACATCCGCTGCTGCTCATTTCTTTCGCTCGCTCAGGTAACAGCCCTGAAAGCGTTGCGGCAGTGGAACTGGCTAATCAGTTTGTGCCTGAGTGTTATCACCTGCCGATCACCTGCAACGAAGCAGGTAGCCTCTATCAAAACGCAGTTGCAAGCGACAATGCCTTTGCTCTGTTAATGCCCGCAGAGACACATGACCGTGGCTTCGCGATGACCAGCAGCATTACCACCATGATGGCCAGCTGCCTGGCAGTATTTGCCCCAGAGAAAATCAACAGCCAGACCTTCCGTGACGTGGCCGATCGGTGCCAGACGATTCTGACTTCGCTGGGCGATTTCAGCGATGGTGTATTTGGCAATGAACCCTGGAAACGGATCGTTTACCTCGGTAGCGGTGGATTACAGGGAGCAGCGCGGGAATCAGCACTGAAAGTCCTGGAGCTGACTGCAGGCAAACTGGCCGCATTCTATGACTCCCCGACAGGCTTTCGTCACGGTCCAAAGTCACTGGTTGATAACGAAACGCTGGTAGTGGTCTTTGTTTCCAGCCATCCGTATACACGTCAATACGATCTCGATCTGCTGGCAGAGTTACGCCGCGATCGGCAGGCATTGCGGGTTGTCGCGATTGCCGCACAAACCCATGAGGTGATTGAAGCAGGCCCACATATTCTGCTGCCACCAGCACGCTCTTTCATCGATATGGAATTGGCGTTCTGCTTCCTGATCTACGCCCAGGTTTTTGCTTTGACGCAATCCATCAATATCGGCAATACACCGGATACGCCTTCTGCCAGCGGCACTGTGAACCGCGTTGTACAGGGCGTTGTTATTCATCCCTGGAACGCCTAAAAGGATCGTTTTATGAGCATTATTTCCACGAAATACCTCCTGCTGGATGCCCAAAAAAAGGGCTATGCCGTACCCGCCTTTAACATTCATAACGCCGAGACGATCCAGGCGATCCTTGAAGTGTGCTATGAAATGCAATCGCCGGTGATCCTGGCTGGAACGCCGGGTACCTTTAAGCATATCGCGCTGGAAGAGATCTACGCGCTGTGCAGCGCTTATTCCACCAGCTACGGTATACCGCTGGCGCTGCACCTCGATCACCATGAGTCGCTGGACGACATTCGTCGTAAAGTGAATGCAGGAGTGCGCAGCGCAATGATTGACGGCAGCCACTTTCCGTTTGAAGAAAACGTGAAGCTGGTGAAATCCGTTGTGGATTTTTGCCATGCCAAAGATTGCAGCGTGGAAGCTGAGCTGGGTCGCCTCGGTGGCGTAGAAGATGATATGAGTGTGGATGCAGAAAGCGCCTTCCTCACCGATCCACAAGAAGCTAAACGGTTTGTTGAGCGTACTGGCGTAGATAGCCTTGCTGTTGCCATCGGCACAGCACACGGTTTGTACACCAAAACGCCCAAAATCGATTTTCAGCGGCTGGGTGAAATTCGTGAGGTAGTCGACGTTCCGCTGGTGCTGCATGGCGCAAGTGATGTCCCTGACGAATACGTCCGCCGCACGATCGAGCTTGGCGTTTGCAAAGTTAACGTCGCGACCGAACTGAAAATCGCTTTTGCCGATGCGGTCAAAGCGTGGTTTGCGGAGAATCCGCAGGGCAACGATCCCCGCTATTACATGCGGGTCGGTATGGATGCGATGAAAGAAGTGGTGCGTAGCAAAATCACTGTATGCGGGTCAGCAAACCGCTTATTAATCAGTGAAACTGCCGCTCAGTCTTAAGCACTGTGTTAGCTAATGGCCATACCCTTGTCGGTTTGGCCATCAGCAATCGGGCTTACTCTCCCTGCTGTTCCAGCGCGTGCTTATACAACGCATTCTTTTTCACGCCATGGATTTCAGCAGCCAGCGCGGCGGCCTTTTTCAGCGGCAGTTCTGCCTGCAATAAGGCCAACGTACGCAGCGCATCGGCAGGAAGATCGTCTTCCTGCGCTTTATGCCCTTCAACAATCAGCACCATTTCGCCTTTGCGACGGTTTTCATCTTCCTTGACCCACGCCAGCAGTTCACCAACCGGTGCACCGTGAATAGTTTCCCAGGTTTTGGTCAGCTCGCGCGCCAGCACCACGTAGCGGGATTCGCCCCAGACGGCAACCATGTCCTCCAGGCTATCCAGCAAGCGGTGGGTAGATTCATAAAAAATAAGCGTACGCGGCTCGGCCTCAATGGCTTTCATCGCATCACGACGCCCTTTCGATTTGGCAGGCAGAAATCCTTCATAGCAAAAACGGTCTGAAGGCAGGCCTGCAGCGCTCAGGGCAGCAATCGCCGCACAAGGACCAGGCAGGGGAACAACGCGGATCCCTGCTTCACGACAGGTACGCACCAGATGGTAGCCAGGATCGTTAATCAGCGGCGTTCCGGCATCGGAAACCAGCGCAATGTTTTGTCCTTCTTTGAGCTTCGCGACCAGCGTTTCAGCCTTTTGCTGCTCGTTGTGGTCATGTAGCGCGAACAGACGCGCGTTAATCGCGAAGTGTTGTAACAATAATCCTGTATGACGAGTGTCTTCAGCGGCAATCAAATCAACGGCTTGTAAAACTTCGAGCGCTCGTTGGGTAATATCAGCCAAATTTCCTATAGGAGTAGGTACAATAAAGAGTTGGCCTTGAGAATTATCCGCCGATTCGTGTTGTTTCATTGTGTCGTCCGTATTGCCGATTTAATATTGAGCATTGAGTAAAAAAATATCACTGGATACAGTATGGTACCCTCAACATTTTCTCGTTTGAAAGCCGCACGCGCGCTACCAGTCATTCTGGCAGCACTGATTTTCGCAGGCTGTGGCACCCAGGCGCCAGACCAGAGTGCAGCCCATATGCAGGGCACTGCGCAGGCTGATTCCGGCTTTTATCTGCAACAAATGCAGCAAAGCTCTGATGATAGCAAGACCAACTGGCAATTACTCGCCATTCGTGCACTGCTGAAAGAAGGCAAGAGCCAGCAGGCTATCGAACTGTTTAACCAGCTACCGCAGAAGCTAAGCGATACCCAGCAGCGTGAGCAGTCACTGCTGGCCGTCGAGATTAAGCTCGCGCAGAAAGATGTCGCTGGCGCACAGGCCCTGCTGGATAAGTTAACTCCCGCCGATTTCGATCAAAACCAACAGGCACGCTACTGGCAGGCGCAAATCGACGTCAACCAGGGTCGCCCATCTCTGACGCTGCTGCGCGCCCTGATCGCCCAGGAACCGCTGCTGGCCGCGAATGCTAAGCAGAAAAATATGGACGCCACCTGGCAGGCGCTGTCGTCCATGACCCAGGAGCAAGCGCAAGCGCTGGTCATCAATGCTGATGAAAACGTGCTGCAAGGCTGGCTGGATCTCCAGCGCGTCTGGTTCGATAACCGTAACGATCCGGACATGATGAAAGCTGGTATTGCGGACTGGCAGAAACGTTATCCGCAAAACCCAGGAGCAAAACTGTTACCAACACAGTTGGTTAACGTGCAGAGCTTTAAGCCCGCCTCCACCAGCAAAATCGCCCTGCTGTTACCACTGAACGGTCAGGCCGCTGTATTTGGCCGTACTATTCAGCAAGGCTTTGAAGCTGCGAAAAATATGGGCACTCAACCTGTCGCAGCCCCTGTTGCTGTCGCACCTGCCGCAGTTCCAGCTGCCGCGACCACCACAGAGCAGCCGCAAACGACTGACGGCGTTGCCAGCCCGTCTCAGGCGTCAGTAAGCGATCTGACCAATGAGACGCCGGCTCAGCCAGAAACCCCTGCTGTGCAGCCCGCAGCACCCGCTCAGCCAACAACCGCCAGCGCACCGGCGAATCCATCCGCTGAGCTGAAAATCTACGACACTTCATCACAGCCGCTGAACCAGATCCTGACTCAGGTTCAGCAGGATGGCGCCAGCATCGTGGTTGGCCCACTGTTGAAGAACAATGTTGAAGAGCTGATGAAAAGCAACACGCCATTGAACGTCCTGGCGCTTAACCAGCCGGAGTCGGTGAAAAATCTGCCGAACGTATGCTACTTCGCCCTGTCGCCAGAAGATGAAGCGCGCGACGCCGCACGCCACATCCGAGATCAGGGAAAACAGACGCCGCTGTTGTTGATTCCACGGAGTTCATTAGGCGATCGCGTTGCCAACGCCTTTGCACAGGAATGGCAAAAACTGGGTGGCGGCGTGGTATTGCAGCAGAAGTTCGGCTCCACCGCTGAACTTAAAATGGGCGTCAACGGCGGCTCAGGGATTTCCCTGACAGGCAGCCCGGTGGCCTCCTCTGTGCCAGCCCAACCCGGCGTGACGATTGGCGGTCTGACCATCCCGGCAGCACCTACCGATGCGCAAATCACCGGCGGCAGCGGTCGTGTTGATGCCGTGTATATTCTGGCGACGCCAGAAGAAATTGCATTTATTAAGCCGATGATCGCCATGCGCAACGGCAGCCAGAGCGGAGCAACGCTGTACGCCAGTTCTCGTAGTGCGCAGGGCACTGCCGGCCCGGATTTCCGTCTGGAGATGGAAGGTTTGCAGTACAGCGAAATTCCGATGCTGGCAGGCGCTAACGCACCTCTTATGCAGCAGGCGCTTGGCGCGGTTCGTAACGACTACTCGCTGGCGCGTATGTATGCCATGGGTGTCGATGCCTGGTCGCTTGCCAACCACTTCTCGCAAATGCGTCAGGTGCAGGGTTTCGAAATTAACGGTAATACCGGGGCCTTAACCGCAACGCAGGATTGTGTGATTAACAGGAAGTTATCATGGCTCAAATACCAGCAAGGACAAGTTGTCCCCGCCAGTTAACGAGTAAACAGACCGGTGACGCGTGGGAATCCACCGCGCGTGACTGGCTGCTGAGCAAGGGACTGCATTTTATCGCCGCCAACGTGCGTGAACGTGGTGGCGAAATCGACCTGATAATGCGTGAAGGCAACACCACCGTATTTGTTGAGGTTCGCTACCGACGCTCAGCACAGTTCGGCGGTGCGGCGGCGAGTGTGACCCGGAGCAAACAACACAAATTATTACAGACCGCCCGCTTGTGGCTTGCGCGCCACAATGGGAGTTTTGATACTGTGGATTGCCGGTTCGATGTGTTAGCCTTCACCGGAAATGATGTTGAGTGGTTTAAGGACGCGTTCAACGACCGCTCATAGTTGAAGATTCAGAGCCTGGTTCTTAAGGATTAGCGTGTTAGATAGAATTAAAGTCTGCTTTACAGAAAGCATTCAAACTCAGATAGCTGCGGCTGAAGCACTTCCGGATGCAATCTCCCGTGCCGCCATGACGCTGGTTCAGTCCCTGCTCAATGGCAACAAAATTCTCTGTTGTGGTAATGGGACGTCCGCTGCCAACGCACAGCATTTTGCTGCCAGCATGATCAATCGTTTTGAAACAGAACGCCCAAGTTTACCTGCGATTGCACTAAACACTGATAATGTGGTCTTAACTGCGATTGCCAACGATCGCCTGCACGACGAAGTTTATGCAAAACAAGTCCGTGCGCTGGGACATGCAGGTGATGTTCTGCTGGCAATCTCTACGCGTGGTAATAGCCGCGATATCGTAAAAGCCGTTGAAGCCGCCGTGACACGCGACATGACAATCGTCGCGCTGACCGGGTATGACGGAGGGGAACTGGCCGGATTACTGGGGCCACAGGATGTTGAAATCCGTATCCCCTCACACCACAGCGCCCGCGTTCAGGAAATGCACATGCTGACGGTCAACTGCCTTTGCGATCTTATCGATAACACGCTTTTCCCTCACCAGGATGATTAAGGAGTACACATGAAGGCATTTTCGCCGCTTGCTGTGATTATCGCTGCACTGCTGCTGCAAGGCTGTGTCGCTGCCGCCGTTGTTGGAACTGCAGCTGTCGGGACTAAAGCCGCGACGGATCCTCGTAGTGTCGGCACCCAGGTTGATGACAGTACCCTGGAATTACGCGTCAATACGGCGTTGTCGAAAGATGCCCAGATCAAGAAAGAAGCGCGAATCAACGTGAGCGCATATCAGGGTAAAGTGCTGCTGGTCGGCCAGTCGCCGAATAGCGAACTGTCTGCACGTGCAAAACAGATTGCGATGGGCGTAGAAGGTACGACTGAGGTCTTTAATGAGATCCGTCAGGGCCAGCCAATCGGTCTGGGCGATGCGTCCAACGATACCTGGATAACCACCAAAGTACGTTCCCAGTTACTGACCAGCGATCAGGTGAAATCCTCTAACGTGAAAGTAACGACTGAGAACGGGGAAGTGTTCCTGTTAGGTCTGGTGACCGAGCGTGAAGCGAAGGCGGCGGCGGATATCGCCAGCCGGGTAAGCGGCGTGAAACGCGTCACGACGGCCTTTACGTTTATTAAGTAACACGCCTGTAGATGGCATCTTATCCGTCCTACAGAACGTAATCGTTTGTAGGCCGGATAAGCGTCAGCGCCATTCGGCATTTTTTTATTTAGCCCTTTCGCGTAGCTCGGAAGAGGTCAGGATCGAAACCCCTTCATGTCCAGGTGCCAGCGCTTCTGCCAGCATTGCCCGAGCAACATCGCGCGCTTCAATCGACTTCCAGTTACCCGGCAGCAGCCTGAACAACGGCGCTAAAAACATCTCATTCGTCCGCTGTTTGTCCCTATCACCCAGTAGCATTGAAGGCCGGACAATCGTCAGCCGTGGCCAATTCTGCGCGATCAGCGCCTGCTCCATTTCACCTTTCACCCGATTATAAAAAAACGGTGAATTCGCATTGGCGCCCATCGAACTCACCACCAGCATATGCTGGGCGCCTAACCTACGTCCCGTCAGGGCTGTATCTACCACCAGCGTATAGTCAGCATGGATAAACGCCTCTTTGCTGCCCGCTTCACGCCGGGTAGTCCCCAAACAACAAAAGACAATATCGACTGGATCGGTGACCTGCGCCAGAGCATCGGTTAGCTGCGGATCATGGGGGTTATAGATACCAACCGTATCTGCCAGCGGTCGACGCGTTGGTGCCGTAATGGCATTGACCCGGGGTTCATTGAGCAGCATACGCAGCAAATGTCCGCCCACCAGCCCCGTGGCTCCCGTTATTAACACCTGACTCATCGCTTATCTTCCCCAGGTCTTCAATCACTGTTCTAACTATAGATCACGCAGCCAGTGCATCTTTTTACCGAAGCCCAGCGTGTTGTCCGTAAATTTGACTTCATCCAGTCGAATCTCCCATACGGGCGCTGGCAGCATTCTGGCGACGGGGAAACGGCGGTTGTAGGCTTTACGCGCGTCTTCGCTCTCCTGCCCTTCAAGACGCCGGATTTCCCCTTTAAACTGTACGCCACGAATCAGAGCGACGGTTTTAGGCTGACCGTTTACTGTACCGGCAATCGGTGCGCGTGGTCCGGACATCTGCGCATGCCGCGTTTTCTCTTCGGTCAGCACATAGAACACCATCTTCTGCGCATCAAACAGGTAAAACGCATTGGCGCACCACAATTCACCTTCATGGTGTACGCACCAGGTCACGACGTGCTGTTTTGCCAGCCAGCGAGACACCGCAGTCAGTGTTTCCATTTCTGTTCTCTTTTATACTGTAGGCCTGAAAATTATCACGTCGATGGTAACAATGACACCCTGGTATCTGTACCTGATCCGTACCGCAGACAACGCCTTATACACCGGAATAACCACCGATGTGCAGCGCCGCTATAAGCAGCATCAAAGTGGGAAAGGCGCGAAGGCGCTACGCGGAAAGGGGGAACTCACGTTGGCATTTGCGGCGCAGGTCGGCGACCGTTCGCTGGCCCTGCGCATAGAGTATCGCGTTAAACAGCTCACCAAGCGGCAGAAAGAGCGCCTTGTCGAAGGCGAAGGGTTTGAGGCGCTATTAAGCAGCCTGCAAACCCCGGAAGCTTAAAAGCGATTGAAGTGGTCGTGGTATTCCACAAGACCCGTCACGCCATCCAGCGCATCGTCCGCCAGGCGATGAACCTGGAACGCGCTTTCGGTGCCCGGCCAGCGGCAACGCAGGTCATGATGGGCCGCCAGCTCAAAGCCAAAGCGGCTGTACAGGGCCGGATCCCCCAGCGTAACCACCGCGGCGTAGCCAAACTCGTTCAGTGAATCGAGTCCTTCATAGACCAGCTGACGCGCCAGGCCCTGCCCCCGGTAGTTTTCATCCACCGCGAGCGGCGCCATGCCGACCCATTGCAGATCTTCACCCTGAACATCGACTGGGCTGAACGCGACGTAACCCACTACCTGACCTTCGTCATCGGTAGCAACCAGACCCAGCGTTAAGAACCCATCTTCACGCAGGTCGTGCACTAATTTCGCTTCTGCATCGCTCTCAAATGAACGGCGCAGCAACGCATCAATACCAGGGGCATCAATGGGAATTTCAACTCGAATCAGCATGGCTCACCTACCGAGGTCTGTTTGGTTTCTGGCGACGTTTTCATCCCCGCCTCAACAAAATCCGCCAACTGCATCAGCATGACGCGCAACGCTTTAGGCATCTGCTCCAGTTCGATGGCATCCATCAGATTTTTTACGTATAGCCCTAATTCTGTATCACCTTCAATCACCAGACGACGCTGGAAGAAAAGCGTATCCGGATCCTGCTTGCGGGCCACGATCATCAGCAGATCGCTGGCATCGGCGCTAAAACTCACATCCGCATCTGCATTCTGGCTGACGATAAGTTTATCGTTCTCAACAGAGGTATACCATTTGAGGTCAATGTCACGCACATGAATGCTCAGCCAGCGACCTTCGAGAAACTCCAGCTCCCCATCGGCCAGCGCCTGACTAAACTGCCAGCTCAGGACCTGCTCCAGAACCTGGCGCTTCAGCGCAAAGGGCGTCAGTTTAACTGGTACACTCATCAGAGAAGGACCAAATTGTACTAAGCGTGAACGCAGTTTATCCAACACGAGCTTTACTCCCTGTTTCAATAGTCCTGCTATTTTGCCATATCAAATAAACGACATAGCGGCATAAATCAACAATTCGATGCGAAATTGTTACCTCTTTATTGGTGTCACCAATACGACTTTAACTGCCTCAAATCAAAAATTGTCTCAGCAAGGTTAACTAAAATCCCCATTCGTTAACATTTCTGCGCCCATCACGGCGCAACGTTCAGGATAAATTATGGAGCTGCTCTGCCCTGCCGGAAACCTACCGGCGCTTAAGGCGGCCATCGAGAACGGCGCTGATGCTGTCTACATCGGGCTGAAAGATGATACAAATGCCCGTCATTTCGCCGGCCTTAATTTTACCGAGAAAAAATTGCAGGAAGCGGTGAGTTTTGTCCATCAGCACCGCCGTAAGCTGCACATTGCGATTAACACCTTTGCGCACCCGGATGGTTACGCGCGCTGGCAACGTGCCGTTGATATGGCAGCGCAACTGGGTGCAGACGCGCTGATCCTTGCCGACCTCGCCATGCTTGAGTATGCCGCAGAGCGCTACCCGCATATTGAGCGCCATGTCTCTGTTCAGGCATCTGCAACCAATGAAGAGGCAATTAATTTCTATCATCGCAACTTTGACGTCGCCCGCGTGGTGCTGCCGCGCGTGCTGTCTATTCATCAGGTGAAACAGCTCGCTCGCGTCACGCCAGTTCCCCTGGAAGTGTTCGCCTTCGGTAGCCTGTGCATTATGGCGGAAGGCCGTTGCTATCTTTCGTCCTATCTGACGGGTGAGTCTCCTAATACGGTTGGTGCCTGCTCGCCTGCCCGTTTTGTCCGCTGGCAACAGACCCAACAAGGGCTGGAATCCCGTCTTAATGAAGTGCTGATCGACCGCTATCAGGACGGGGAAAACGCCGGTTATCCGACGCTATGCAAAGGCCGCTATCTGGTTGACGGCGAGCGTTACCATGCGCTGGAAGAACCCACCAGCCTGAACACGCTGGAGCTGCTGCCGGAACTACTGGCAGCCAATATTGCCTCGGTGAAAATCGAAGGTCGTCAGCGCAGCCCGGCCTATGTCAGTCAGGTGGCGAAAGTGTGGCGTCAGGCGATCGACCGCTGTATGGCCGACCCGCAAAACTACGTCCCGCAGGCCGCGTGGATGGAAACGCTCGGTTCTATGTCCGAAGGCACGCAGACCACGCTTGGCGCGTATCACCGTAAATGGCAGTGAGAGAAGCAATGAAATATTCCTTAGGGCCGGTGCTGTGGTACTGGCCGAAAGAAACGCTGGAAGATTTTTATCAGCAGGCTGCCGTAAGCCAGGCCGACGTTATCTATCTTGGCGAAGCGGTATGCAGTAAACGCCGCGCCACCAAAGTGGGCGACTGGCTCGATATGGCGAAATCGCTCGCTGGCAGCGGTAAACAGGTTGTGCTGTCAACACTGGCGCTGGTGCAGGCCTCTTCTGAACTGGGAGAGCTGAAGCGCTATGTCGAAAACGGTGACTTCCTGCTGGAAGCCAGCGATCTCGGCGTAGTAAACATGTGCGCCGAGCGTAAGCTGCCGTTTGTCGCCGGGCATGCGCTCAACTGCTACAACGCGGTTACCCTGCGTATCCTGCTCAAACAAGGCATGGTGCGCTGGTGTATGCCGGTAGAGCTTTCCCGCGACTGGCTGGCAAACCTGCTCAACCAGTGTGATGAGCTGGATATTCGCAATCAGTTTGAAGTTGAGGTGCTGAGCTACGGGCATCTACCGCTGGCGTACTCTGCCCGCTGCTTTACCGCGCGCTCTGAAGACCGTCCAAAAGACGAGTGTGAAACCTGCTGCATCAAATATCCGAATGGGCGCGATGTGCTGTCGCAGGAGAATCAGCAGGTCTTTGTCCTCAACGGGATCCAGACCATGAGCGGTTATGTTTACAACCTCGGCAACGAACTGACATCAATGCAGGGGCTGGTTGATATTGTGCGTCTGTCCCCTTCAGGCACTGAAACATTCGCCATGCTCGACGCCTTCCGCGCCAATGAAAATGGCAGTGCCCCATTACCGCTTGCCGCCCACAGTGACTGTAACGGCTACTGGAAGCGACTGGCTGGACTGGAGCTGCAGGCCTAGCCGGATGCGGCATAAATGCCTTATCGGGCCTACAAATAGCGATCCCGTAGGCCCGATAAGCGCAGCGCCATCGGGCATGTTATATTCGGTACCCGCCGTATAAAGCTCACTTTGTTAACAACATTCGCTAATCTTTAATGCAGTATTAAAAGATTAACCGGTAACAAAGTGAGCCGTTATGACTGACAAAACTATTCCGTTCTCGGTGCTGGATCTGGCGCCGATCCCTGAAGGATCCTCGGCAAAAGAGGCCTTCACACACTCGCTTGATCTCGCTCAACTGGCCGAAAAACGCGGTTACCACCGCTATTGGCTGGCGGAACATCACAACATGACCGGCATCGCCAGCGCAGCAACCTCAGTGCTGATTGGTTATCTGGCTGCCAATACCACCACGCTGCATCTCGGGTCTGGCGGCGTGATGTTGCCTAACCATTCGCCGCTGGTGATCGCCGAGCAGTTCGGTACCCTGAACACTCTATATCCGGGACGAATCGATCTCGGGCTTGGTCGCGCACCGGGCAGCGATCAACCAACAATGCGCGCACTGCGCCGCCATATGAGCGGTGATATCGATAACTTCCCACGCGATGTAGCTGAACTGGTGGACTGGTTCGACGCCCGCGATCCTAATCCCCATGTACGCCCGGTTCCCGGCTACGGCGAGCAGATCCCGGTCTGGTTATTAGGCTCCAGCCTGTACAGCGCACAACTGGCGGCCCAGCTTGGTCTGCCGTTTGCCTTCGCCTCGCACTTTGCCCCGGATATGCTGCATCAGGCGCTGCATTTGTATCGTACCCAGTTCAAACCCTCGGCGCGGCTGGCAAAACCGTATGCGATGGTGTGCATCAACATTATTGCCGCCGACAGCAATCGCGACGCTGAGTTTCTTTTCACCTCCATGCAGCAGGCCTTTGTGAAGCTGCGTCGTGGCGAAACCGGCCAGCTACCGCCGCCGGTAGAGAATATGCATCAGCTGTGGTCCGCTTCTGAGCAGTACGGCGTACAACAGGCGCTGAGCATGTCGCTGGTCGGTGATAAGGCAAAAGTGCGGCATGGTCTCGACGCCATTTTGCGTGAAACCCAGGCTGATGAGATTATGGTTAACGGCCAGATTTTTGATCATCAGGCACGCCTACATTCGTTTGATTTGGCGATGGATGTGAAGCAGGAATTATTGGGGTAGTGCGTTGTTTTGCCCGGTGGCGCTTCGCTTACCGGGCCTACTTGACCCTGTAGGCCGGATAAGGCGCAGCCGCCATCCGGCACAACAAAGTTACTGATAAACAGGCAACAGATTCACGCTCGACAGAATATGGATAACCGCGTTGCCGATACCGAATACCAGGATCAGCGCAATCATCGGCTTACCGCCCCAGACACGGAATTTCGGGCTACCGAAACGCTCGCGGGATTTACGTGCCAGCAGCGCCGGAACAATCGCGGCCCAGATGGTTGCCGCGAGTCCTGCATAGCCAATGGCGTACAGGAAACCGTTCGGCCACAGCAAGCCACCGATAATTGGTGGGACAAACGTCAGCAATGCCGTTTTGAAACGTCCCATTGCCGAGTCATCAAAGCCAAACAGATCCGCCAGATAGTCAAACAGACCGAGCGTAACGCCGAGGAATGAACTCGCCACCGCAAAGTTGGAGAACACCACCAGCAGCAGATCCAGACTGCGGCTGTTTAGTACACCGCTCAGCGCCTGTACCAGCACATCAATGTTACCGCCCTGCTGCGCAATACCGATAAACTCCGGACGCGGAATGTTACCCATCGTCCCCAGCAACCACACGGTATACAGCACCAGCGCCAGCAGCGTGCCGTACACCAGACACTTAACGATGGTCTTCGGATCTTTGCCGTAATACTTCATCAGGCTCGGGACGTTGCCGTGATAGCCGAATGAGGCCAGACAGAACGGCAGCGTCATCAGCAGGTACGGCGTATACGAAGCATTGCTTTCCGCCACGTTAAACAACGTTGTGGGCTGAACGTGTCCCAATAAGCTGCCGAAGGTCAGGAAAAAGGTAATCACCTTTGCGCCCAGCACAATCGCCGTCATGCGGCTAACCGCTTTGGTACTTAACCACACCACAAACGCCACCAGCAACGCAAAGCCAAGACCTGCCGCACGCGCCGGAACGTTCAACGACATCTCGGAGAAGGTGTGATGCAGGATCGAACCGCTCGCCGAGATATACGCGTAGGTCAGAATATAGAGAACGAAAGCAATCGAGATGCCGTTCACCACGTTCCAGCCTTTGCCCAGCAGATCTTTCGTGATGGTGTCAAAGCTGGAACCAATACGGTAATTGAGGTTAGCTTCAAGGATCATCAGCCCGGAGTGCAGCATGCAGAACCAGGTGAAGATCAGCGCTGCCATTGACCAGAAGAACCACGCCCCGGACATGACCACTGGCAGAGAAAACATCCCCGCGCCAATTATGGTGCCGCCGATGATCACCACGCCGCCGAGCAGCGAAGGTGACGTTTGGGTGGTGGTTAGTGTTGCCATTTAGCCATCTCTCCAGTCATTTATATTGTGACTACATCTCAATGTGCTGCACTGTACCAGTACACGAGTACAATTGAAATAAAAAAAGCCCCGATTGTTGAGATCGGGGCCGTATATTTTACTTTACAGCTATAAAGCTAAAAGGCTTATGCATCACCGCCGAAACGACGACGACCAGCAGAGTCATCACGACGCGGAGCAGAAGAATCGTCACGACGCGGACCACGGTTGCCTTCACGACGTTCGCCACTGAAACGACGACCATCGCCACGACCGCCTTCACGACGTTCGCCGCTAAAGTTACGACCTTCACCGCGACCACCTTCACGACGCTCACCGCTGAAACGACCACCGCCACGACGCTCACCACCAGTGTGCGGAACCGCATCGCCAACCAGCTGCATGTTCATCGGCTTGTTCAGGATGCGAGTACGGGTAAAGTGCTGCAGCACGTCGCCCGGCATACCTTTCGGCAGTTCGATGGTGGAGTGGGAAGCAAACAGCTTGATGTTACCGATGTAACGGCTGCTGATATCACCTTCGTTAGCAATCGCACCAACGATATGACGAACTTCAACACCGTCATCACGGCCCACTTCAATGCGGTACAGCTGCATGTCACCAACATCACGACGTTCACGACGCGGACGGTCTTCACCACCACGGTCATTACGGTCACGAGGGCCACGATCGTTGCGGTCACGCGGACCACGATCATCACGGTCGCGGAATTCGCGTTTCGGACGCATCGGCGCATCTGGCGGCAGGATCAGAGGACGTTCGCCCTGAGCCATTTTCAGCAGTGCAGCTGCCAGCGTTTCGATATCCAGCTCTTCTTCCGGCTGCATTTTCGCCAGCAGAGCACGGTACTGATCCAGATCGCTGCTTTCCAGCTGCTGCTGAACTTTAGCAGCGAATTTTTCCAGACGGCGTTTGCCCAGCAGATCTGCGTTCGGCAGTTCTACTTCCGGAATAGTCAGCTTCATGGTGCGTTCGATGTTACGCAGCAGACGACGCTCGCGGTTCTCAACGAACAGCAGCGCACGACCCGCACGACCCGCACGACCGGTACGGCCGATACGGTGAACGTAAGACTCGGAATCCATCGGGATGTCGTAGTTAACAACCAGGCTGATACGCTCAACGTCCAGGCCACGGGCCGCAACGTCGGTTGCAATCAGAATATCCAGACGGCCATCTTTCAGACGCTCCAGAGTCTGCTCACGCAGGGACTGGTTCATGTCGCCGTTCAGTGCAGCGCTGCTATAACCGCTACGCTCCAGCGCTTCTGCTACTTCCAGGGTCGCATTTTTGGTACGTACGAAGATAATCGCCGCATCAAAGTCTTCCGCTTCCAGGAAACGCACCAGCGCTTCATTTTTACGCATGCCCCACACAGTCCAGTAGCTCTGGCTGATGTCAGGACGGGTAGTAACGCTGGACTGAATACGTACTTCCTGCGGCTCTTTCATAAAGCGGCGGGTAATACGACGAATCGCTTCCGGCATGGTTGCAGAGAACAGAGCGGTCTGATGACCTTCCGGGATCTGCGCCATGATGGTTTCAACGTCTTCGATGAAGCCCATACGCAGCATTTCGTCAGCTTCGTCCAGTACCAGACCGCTCAGTTTGGAGAGGTCCAGAGTACCGCGCTTCAGGTGATCCAGCAGACGACCCGGCGTACCGACGACGATCTGTGGCCCCTGACGCAGGGCACGTAATTGCACGTCATAACGCTGACCGCCGTACAGGGCAACCACGTTCACGCCGCGCATGTGTTTAGAGAAATCCGTCATGGCTTCTGCTACCTGAACCGCCAGTTCGCGGGTCGGTGCCAGCACCAGAATCTGAGGTGCCTTCAGCTCAGGATCAAGATTGTTGAGCAGCGGTAAAGAGAACGCTGCAGTTTTGCCGCTACCTGTCTGGGCCATACCCAGAACATCGCGGCCGCCCAGCAGATGCGGAATGCACTCTGCCTGGATTGGAGATGGTTTTTCGTAACCCAGATCGTTAAGGGCTTCAAGGATAGGAGCCTTCAGGCCCAGATCTGCAAAAGTGGTTTCGAATTCAGCCATGTAGTACGTGTGCCTCAAAATTAATGGCGGCCAGTCTACATAACTCATCATGAAATTGATCTGCAATTTTCATTGAAAAGTGTGAACCGGCTCAAAGTAGGTGTATTAACGAACAACAACGCCCTCACCCGTGAAGGTGATGGCAATCAAAAAAGATTACGGGCTGATGTGTACGTCAGCTATTGCTGGTCCGATTCTGCCAGGTCATCTTGGTCCTGGCCCAGGAGCGATAATTCCAACAATGCGTATCGGTGCTCAACAAAGTTATGAACGTTGTTAGCCACCGCCAGTTTGAACAATGCCGTAGCGTTGTCCAAATCCCCCAGACTTAGGTAGTACTTACCTAAATAGAAGTTGGTTTCACTGAGATGCTCAGCGAGCGAGGTGTTATCCGTTGCGTCCGCCTTCAGGCGTTCCATCAGCGTTGCTTCGCTAATGTTGCCCAGGTAGAACTCGACAATGTTCCATCCCCATTGCTCTTTATCCGATTTCTCAAAGCGTTGCTTCAACGCTTCTTTAGCCTGCTTCTCATCGAGCTTCTGCTCGGCAAGATAAAGCCACAGACTACGGAAAGGATCATTGGGATCGTCTTGATAAAACGCCAGCAGATCATCTTGCGCTAACTTGTCACGACCGCCGTAATATAATGCGATCCCGCGATTCAAGTGCGCGTAGTTGTAAGTTGGATCAAGCTCAAGTACAGAATCAAACGCTTCATAGGCAGCATCAAAATTGCCTGCCTGCGTTAAATATATACCTAAGTAATTGAATACTTCAGGCATATCTGGTCGGATTGCCAGCGCTTGTGAAAAATCATTTCGCGCCAATGCCCTCAGACCGAGACTATCATACAACACTCCGCGCTCATATAAAAGCTGTGCGCGTTCGTCATCGGTTAAAGCCCGACTGGCAAGAATTTGTTCCATACGTGCCAGAATCACTTCCTGCTGCAAAGTCGGTTGCAATGGTACTGCGAGGACTTCACTCTTTCGCCAGGCGGAATTACTGCATCCAGCCAGCGTGAGTGCTGTCGCAACGAAACACCAGCGCAAAAAAGGCTTCATTTCCCACTCCCGAAGACAACGATTGAATGAACGTCCAGGTTCCCCGGTTGCTAACAAGGCATCCTGCCGGGTTAAAGGCCCTCCGCTTTCACGGAGGGCAATGGCAACCTTACTCGCCCTGGCTTGCCGGAGCTTCCGGTTCGCCTGCAGGCTGAGACTGCTCAGTTGCTTCTTTAATGCTCAGACGTACACGGCCCTGGCGATCAACTTCCAGAACTTTGACCGGTACTTCCTGGCCCATCTGCAGGTAGTCGGTCACTTTCTCAACGCGCTTGTCAGCGATCTGAGAGATGTGTACCAGACCTTCTTTACCGCCACCAATGGCAACGAATGCGCCAAAGTCAACGATACGGGTCACTTTACCATTGTAGATACGGCCTACTTCGATCTCTGCGGTGATCTCTTCGATACGACGGATAGCATATTTCGCTTTTTCGCCGTCAGTCGCAGCAATCTTCACAGTACCATCATCTTCGATTTCAATGGTGGTGCCGGTTTCTTCGGTCAGAGCACGGATAACAGAACCGCCTTTACCGATAACGTCTTTGATCTTGTCCGGGCTGATCTTGATGGTGTGGATACGCGGAGCGAACTGAGAAATGTCGCCACGCGGAGCGTTGATCGCTTGTTCCATCACACCCAGGATGTGCAGACGCGCACCTTTAGCCTGGTTCAGAGCAACCTGCATGATTTCTTTGGTGATACCTTCAATTTTGATATCCATCTGCAGTGCAGAGATACCGTCGCGGGAACCCGCCACTTTGAAGTCCATATCGCCCAGGTGGTCTTCGTCGCCCAGGATGTCAGACAGAACAACAAAGTTGTCGCCTTCTTTCACCAGACCCATCGCGATACCCGCAACGGCTGCTTTGATCGGCACGCCTGCGTCCATCAGCGCCAGGGAAGCACCACATACGGAAGCCATGGAAGAAGAACCGTTAGATTCGGTGATTTCAGAAACCACACGCACGGTGTACGGGAATTTATCCAGTTCCGGCATTACTGCCAGTACGCCACGCTTCGCCAGACGGCCGTGACCAATCTCACGACGCTTCGGAGAACCGACCATACCGGTTTCACCTACGCAGTACGGAGGGAAGTTGTAGTGGAACAGGAAGTTGTCAGTACGCTCGCCCATCAGTTCGTCGAGGTTCTGCGCATCACGCGTGGTGCCCAGGGTCGCAGTAACCAGCGCCTGAGTTTCGCCACGGGTGAACAGTGCGGAACCGTGGGTACGCGGCAGAACGCCAGTACGCACGTCCAGGCCACGGATCATGTCTTTTTCACGGCCATCGATGCGCGGCTCGCCTGCCAGTACGCGGCTGCGAACAACGTTTTTCTCGATTGCGTGCAGGATTTCACCCAGTTCGTTAGCGTCCAGGGTTTCGTCTTCAGCCACCAGAGTCGCGATGGTTTCAGATTTGATCACGTCAACCTGAGCATAACGCTCTTGTTTGTCAGTGATACGGTAAGCATCGCTCAGGCGAGCTTCTGCCAGTGCGGCAACGCGTGCGTTCAGCGCTTCGTTGACGGCTTCTGGCTGCCAGTCCCAACGCGGTTTGCCAGCTTCTTTCGCCAGCTCGTTGATCGCCTGAATCACAACCTGCTGCTGTTCGTGACCGAACACAACAGCGCCCAGCATCTGATCTTCGCTCAGCAGTTCAGCTTCGGATTCAACCATCAGTACGGCTGCTTCAGTACCTGCAACAACCAGGTCCAGCTTGCTTTCTTTCAGTTCGTCCTGAGTCGGGTTCAGTACGTACTGGTCATTGATGTAACCAACACGTGCAGCACCGATCGGGCCGTTGAATGGGATACCAGACAGAGTCAGCGCAGCAGATGCACCAATCATTGCCACGATGTCCGGGTTAACCTGCGGGTTAACGGAAACAACCGTCGCGATAACTTGAACTTCGTTAACGAAGCCTTCCGGGAACAGCGGGCGAACCGGGCGGTCAATCAGACGCGCGATCAGGGTTTCGCCTTCGCTCGGACGGCCTTCACGACGGAAGAAGCTACCCGGGATACGGCCAGCAGCGTAGGTACGCTCCTGATAGTTAACGGTCAGCGGGAAAAAGTCCTGGCCTGGTTTCGCTTTTTTCTGGCCAACAACGGTAACGAATACCGCGGTGTCATCCATGCTAACCATAACAGCGGCAGTCGCCTGACGCGCCATCATGCCGGTTTCCAGCGTAACGGTATGCTGACCGTACTGGAATTTACGAACGATCGGATTAAGCAAAATAATATCCTTTCTCTATTTTTTGACGGCACATTTTTGCGCCATCGTTAATACCCGATCTTCTGCGCATCCTCGCGACTAATGACAACCCTAACCCATAAGCATGAGTAAAGCCTCTCATTAGCCGCGCGAACCTCTGCAACGGAAGATCATTCATAGCAACAATACATTAGTTTCCAGCGAATTGCTGCCATCTGCTGGAAAAAAGGGGCCATGAAGGCCCCCTCTTTCTGAAACTCGAAAGAATTAGCGACGCAGGCCCAGACGCTCGATCAGCGCGGTGTAACGTGCAACATCTTTACGTTTCAGGTAGTCGAGCAGTTTACGACGCTGAGAAACCATGCGCAGCAGACCACGACGGCTGTGGTGATCTTTTTTGTGCTCTGCAAAGTGGCCCTGCAGGTGGTTAATCTGTGCAGTCAACAGAGCAACCTGAACATCGGTAGAACCGGTGTCGTTTGCATCACGACCAAACTCAGAAACGATTTTAGCGGTAGCTTCAGTACTTAGAGACATTTTAAAACTCCAAAGTGATAAGAATGAAAGGATGCCGATCTCTAATTCAGCTATCCCAGTGTATACACTTTATCCTTCAAACTGACTCTGCGTTGGCTGCGTCCGCTCACCTCAGTCACTTACCTAAGTAAGCTCCTGAGGATCCTCAGACTTGCCGCCTTGATGCAGCTCGAATGATTTTGTGTATACGCCACGCAGATTGTTAAACAATTCACGCGACGTTAAGCGGCAGTATTCTACTCGCAGCGCCCTTTTATCGCAAGACAGAGAGCGCTATGCAGGATACTCAACCACCAGGCGGCGGGGGGCGACACGACCTTCATCGTCCATCTCCCCCATGCCAATAAACTTGCCGTCATCGCCTTCCGTCACGCGTACCAGCCCTTCCAGCGGGGCGCCTGTCGTCCGTACCGGATTACCATTTTTAAAGTAAACCGACGATGTTAAAGGCAAATTAACAACAGGATAGTCCGATGCCGGACTGTCCATTGGCATCAGCAAAGGATCAAGCAGCTGAGCCGCCGGAATGTTCTGCTGTTCTGCCTGTTCGACCAGCTCACGCAGGTGTTCCAGCGTGACCATACGATCCACCGGATACTTGCTGACCGTCAGACGACGCAGATACGTTACGTGCGCGCCGCAGCCCAGCTTCTCACCGAGATCGTCAACGATGGTACGAATATAGGTGCCTTTGGAGCAGTGAACTTCCAGCTCCAGTTCGTTACCTTCATGACGGATAAACAGCAGCTCATAGACGGTAATCGGGCGCGCTTCACGCGGCACTTCAATGCCCTGACGCGCATATTCGTACAGCTTCTTACCCTGATACTTCAGCGCCGAATACATCGACGGAATCTGCTCGATATCGCCGCGGAAAGTCTCCAGCGCACTCGCCAGTTGTTCTGCGGTGAAGGTTACCGGACGCTCCTGCACGATCTGCCCATCGGCATCGGAAGTGTCAGTACGCTGGCCCAGACGGGCAACCACGCGATAGCGTTTGTCAGAATCCAGCAAATATTGTGAAAACTTTGTCGCTTCACCAAGGCAGATAGGCAGCATGCCTGTCGCCAGCGGATCCAACGCGCCGGTATGTCCCGCGCGGTTGGCATTGTAGATGCGCTTTACTTTTTGCAGCACGTCATTGCTGGACATGCCCTGCGGCTTATCCAGCAGCAGGACACCATGAATATCGCGACCACGACGACGAGGACGACTCATCAGTCCTCCTTGCTGTCGTCCGCTGGGTTCACACGACGCTCATCGTCATGTTTCACCACGCTGGTCACCAGGTTGGACATGCGCATCCCTTCAACCAACGAGTTGTCGTAGAAGAAGGTCAGCTCAGGCACGATACGCAGACGCATTGCTTTACCCAGCAGAGAGCGGATAAAACCAGAGGCTTCCTGCAGTGCCTTAATGCCGTTTTTCACGGCAGCTTCGTCCTGATCGTTGAGGAAAGTCACGAATACTTTGGCATATGCCAGATCACGAGACATCTCAACACCCGATACGGTGGTCATCATGCCAACACGCGGGTCTTTGATTTCGCGTTGCAGGATGAGTGCGATTTCTTTCTGCATCTCCTGCGCGACACGCTGCGGGCGACCAAATTCTTTCGCCATAATAAATTCTCCAGACAAAAAAGGGGCATTCAGCCCCTTTTGAAAATAATTCGGTGATTAGGCTGTAGGCCTGATAAGCGTAGCGCCATCAGGCATTACATTGCCGGATGTCGGCGTAAACGCCTTATCCGGCCTACACCCGAACAACCTTAAGCAATTGTACGTTTGATCTCGATGATCTCGAACACTTCGATCATATCGCCAACGCGAACGTCGTTGTAGTTCTTAACGCCGATACCACATTCCATACCGTTACGGACTTCGTTGACGTCATCTTTGAAGCGGCGCAGGGATTCCAGCTCGCCTTCATAGATAACCACGTTGTCGCGCAGTACGCGGATTGGGTTGTGACGTTTAATCGTGCCTTCGGTAACCATACAGCCTGCGATAGCGCCGAATTTCGGTGATTTGAACACATCACGAACTTCAGCCAGACCAATGATCTGCTGTTTCAGTTCCGGAGACAGCATGCCGCTCATCGCTGCTTTCACTTCGTCGATCAGATGATAGATGACGGAGTAGTAACGCAGATCCAGGCTTTCTGATTCGATAACTTTACGTGCAGAGGCATCAGCACGTACGTTGAAGCCAACCAGAATCGCGTTGGATGCCGCAGCCAGGGTCGCGTCGGTTTCGGTGATACCACCTACGCCAGAACCGATGATCTTCACTTTTACTTCGTCGGTAGACAGTTTCAGTAAAGAGTCGGAAATCGCTTCTACAGAACCCTGTACGTCAGCCTTCAGCACGATGTTCACTTCGTGAACTTCGCCTTCGGTCATGTTGGCGAACATGTTCTCAAGTTTAGATTTCTGCTGACGAGCCAGTTTAACTTCACGGAATTTGCCCTGACGGTACAGTGCAACTTCACGCGCTTTCTTCTCGTCACGAACAACAGTAACTTCGTCACCCGCAGCCGGAACACCGGACAGACCGAGGATTTCCACCGGAATGGACGGACCTGCTTCCAGTACTTCCTGACCCAGTTCGTTACGCATCGCACGAACGCGGCCGTATTCGAAGCCACACAGAACGATATCGCCCTTGTTCAGGGTACCTTCGCGAACCAGGACGGTAGCGACCGGGCCACGACCTTTATCCAGGAAGGATTCGATAACCGCACCGCTCGCCATACCTTTACGGATAGCTTTCAGTTCCAGTACTTCGGCTTGCAGCAGGATAGCATCCAGCAGTTCGTCGATACCGGTACCCGCTTTCGCAGAAACGTGAACGAACTGGCTCTCGCCGCCCCACTCTTCCGGCATGATGCCGTACTGGGACAGTTCGTTTTTAACGCGATCTGGATCCGCTTCCGGTTTATCGATTTTGTTGACTGCAACAACTACCGGCACACCTGCCGCTTTCGCGTGCTGGATAGCTTCGATAGTCTGCGGCATCACGCCGTCGTCTGCTGCAACAACCAGAACAACGATATCCGTTGCCTGAGCACCACGAGCACGCATGGAGGTAAACGCGGCGTGACCCGGGGTGTCCAGGAAGGTGATCATACCGTTGTCAGTTTCAACGTGGTACGCACCGATGTGCTGAGTAATGCCGCCCGCTTCGCCAGAGGCCACTTTCGTTGAACGAATGTAGTCCAGCAGAGACGTTTTACCGTGGTCAACGTGACCCATGATGGTCACTACCGGTGCGCGCGGTTCTGCCGCAGCGCCGGTGTCACGGTCGCTCATTACTGCTTCTTCCAGCTCGTTTTCACGACGCAGGATAACTTTGTGGCCCATCTCTTCGGCAACCAGCTGTGCGGTTTCCTGGTCGATGACCTGGTTGATGGTCGCCATTGCGCCCAGTTTCATCATTGCTTTGATGACCTGAGAGCCTTTGACCGCCATCTTGTTCGCCAGATCGCCAACGGTGATGGTTTCGCCGATCACAACGTCACGGTTAACGGCCTGAGCTGGCTTCTGGAAGCCCTGCTGCAGAGCGGAACCTTTACGCTGCTTACCGCCTTTACCGCCGCGAACCGCTGCACGTGCTTCTTCACGGTCAGCTTTAGATTCAGCGTGTTTGTTACCTTTCTTCGCCGGACGCGCTGCTTTAGTGCTGCGAGTACGACCACGACCGCCTTCAACTTCACGATCGTTCTCGTCTTCAGCCTGGCGAGCATGCTGAGAGGTGGTGACGTGATAATCACTGGTGTCTTCGACAGGTTCAGCGTTATTCACACCATTTTTCTCGTTTTCTTCCGCCATACGGCGAGCTTCTTCCGCTACGCGGCGCGCTTCTTCTTCAAGCTTGCGACGTGCTTCTTCTTCCGCTTTACGCTTCAGTTCTGCGGCTTCATTTTCACGGCGGGCTTTTTCGGCCTGGGCGGTTTTAGTCATATCGTCGGTCTGTTGATTGCTCACTTTGTCTTTTTCCGCAGCTTCACGTTTCGCTTTATCAGCGGCTTCACGCTTAGCTTGTTCTGCGGCCTCACGTTCGGCTTTTTGTTGCGCCTCGCGTTTGGCAGCTTCTTCTGCCTCACGACGGGCTTGCTCTTCCGCTTCACGCTGCGCCTGCTCTTCCGCGGCAAGGCGTTCAGCCTCTTGCGGATCGCGTTTCACAAAGGTGCGTGTCTTGCGGACTTCGATTTGTACCGATTTGCTTTTTCCACCGGTACCTGGAATATTGAGAGTACTGCGCGTTTTACGCTGCAATGTCAACTTATCCGGCGCTGAGCCGTTTTCACGGTTCAAATGCGCCAGTAAGGTTTGTTTCTCTTGTGCGGACACAGAGTCGTCAGCAGACTTCGGGATACCGGCATCAGCAAATTGCTGTACCAGGCGATCTACGGAAGTCTGTATCTCTGCAGCCAGCGTTTTTACGGTTACATCTGTCATACTGTTCCTTCCTGCTACAGTTTATTACGCTTCGTCGCCGAACCAGCAAATATTACGGGCAGCCATAATCAGCTCACCGGCTTTTTCGTCGGTCAACCCTTCGATATCAGCCAGATCATCAATGCCCTGTTCAGCGAGATCTTCCAGCGTACAAACACCACGGGCCGCCAGTTTGAAGGCCATCTCACGATCCAATCCTTCCAGATTCAGCAGATCGTCAGCCGGTTTGTTATCACCGAGGCTTTCTTCCTGGGCCAGTGCCAGAGTGGTCAGTGCGTTTTTAGCACGCTCGCGCAGCGCTTCAACGGTCTGTTCATCCAGACCGTCAATTTCCAGCAGTTCTTTCATTGGCACGTAGGCCAGTTCTTCCAGCGTCGCAAAACCTTCTTCCACCAGAACGGTCGCGAAATCTTCATCGATATCGAGATATTTGGTGAAGGTATCGATGGCTGCATGTGCTTCAGCCTGATGCTTCGCTTGCAGGTCATCAACGGTCATCACGTTGAGTTCCCAACCGCTCAGTTGTGAAGCCAGGCGGACGTTCTGACCATTACGTCCAATCGCCTGAGCCAGGTTACCGGCTTCAACCGCGATATCCATGGTGTGTTTGTCTTCATCCACCACGATAGAAGCGACGTCTGCTGGCGCCATTGCGTTAATCACGAACTGCGCCGGGTTATCATCCCACAGGACGATATCGATACGCTCGCCGCCCAGTTCGGTAGAAACCGCCTGAACGCGCGCACCGCGCATACCAACACAGGCGCCGACCGGATCAATACGCTTGTCGTTGGTCTTAACGGCGATTTTCGCGCGCGATCCCGGATCGCGAGCAGCCGCTTTAATTTCGATAACTTCTTCGCCGATTTCCGGCACTTCAATGCGGAACAGCTCAATCAGCATTTCCGGCTTGGAACGGGTTACGAACAGCTGTGCACCGCGCGCTTCCGGGCGAACTGAGTACAGAACGCCACGAATACGGTCACCAGGGCGGAAGTTTTCACGCGGCAGCATGTCTTCACGCAGGATCACAGCTTCAGCATTGCTGCCCAGATCCAGTGAAATGTTGTCGCGGTTTACTTTCTTCACCACACCGGTGACGATTTCGCCTTCGTGTTCGCGGAACTGATCAACAACCATTGCGCGTTCAGCTTCACGTACTTTCTGTACGATAACCTGCTTCGCGGTCTGGGTAGTGATACGGTCAAATGTGACAGATTCAATCTGATCTTCAACATATTCGCCCACGTTCAGACTTTCGTCTTCGAAGCGTGCCGCTTCCAGCGTAATTTCTTTGGTCGGCTGAGTAACTTCTTCTACGATTACCCAACGACGGAAGGTATCGAAATCACCGCTTTTACGATCGATTTCTACGCGAACGTCGATCTCTTGCTCATATTTTTTCTTTGTTGCTGTAGCCAGCGCACTTTCCAGCGCTTCAAAAATTTTCTCGCGTGGCAGCGCTTTTTCGTTGGATACGGCTTCAACAACAGCCAAAATTTCTTTGTTCATCGCGGGCTTTTCACCTCAATCCAGACTGTTAAAAGTGGGGAACCAGGTTCGCCTTCTGGATATTACTCAGCGCGAACACTTCATCTTTGCCTTCGACTGTGACCGTGATCATCTCACCGTCCACCGCTTTGATAACGCCCTGCCATTTACGACGGTTTTGTACCGCCATACGAAGAACCAGCGTGACTTCTTCACCCAGGAAACGCACGTAGTGTTCGGCTGTGAACAGAGGACGGTCGAGCCCCGGAGAGGAGACTTCCAGGTTATAGGCAACGGTGATTGGGTCTTCGACATCCATCACGGCGCTTACCTGATGGCTCACATCAGCACAATCATCAACATTGATGCCATCTTCACTATCAATATAGATGCGCAGTGTGGATGTGCGACCACGAATAAATTCGATGCCGACCAGTTCGTAGCCCAGGGCTTCAACTGGCGCTGTAATCATCTCTGTTAATTTTTGCTCTAATGTGGACAAGCCCACCCCCAAGACATAAAAAAAGGGCCTAAAGCCCAGTTATTCTGTAGTCAGATAACAAAAAACCCCGATAAATCGGGGCTTTAGATAACTGAACCCTATAACCGCACCTGCGGTTCGGAGAACCTTCCGAAAGAATTTTTTTCAAATCCAGCTACGAAGGCCTAAGTCTTCACAGTATATTTGAAAAAGAACTCTAAGGGAAAGTGGTTGCGGGGGCCGGATTTGAACCGACGACCTTCGGGTTATGAGCCCGACGAGCTACCAGGCTGCTCCACCCCGCGCCTGAAACGTGGCAAATTTTACTCGTTTTGGGTAAAAAATGCAAATACTGCTGGGATTTGGTACCGAGACGGGACGTAAAATCTGCGCACAGTATATTGATTCACTATGCGTTATGTCAACCTTGTTACGACTATGCAAATCAATGAATGCTGCCCAGCGCTAGCCCAGCAAGATAAATATGCCGCCCACGCCGTTATTTAACGAAATTATCACTAAACTCTTCCTGTCATCCAGAAAAGATGATTAAATGAAAACTCATTTATTTTGCATAAAAATGCAATTAGTATAATAAGCCGACCTCTTCACCAGTCTATCAAGCAGGGTTTTATTTTATGACGACGATTCTCAAGCATCTCCCGGTAGGTCAACGTATTGGTATCGCTTTTTCCGGCGGCCTGGACACCAGTGCAGCACTGCTGTGGATGCGACAAAAAGGGGCTGTCCCATATGCATATACTGCGAATTTGGGCCAGCCGGATGAGGATGACTATGACGCCATTCCTCGCCGTGCAATGGAATATGGTGCTGAGAATGCTCGCCTGGTAGATTGCCGTAAGCAGCTGGTTGCCGAAGGGATCGCTGCCATTCAGTGCGGTGCCTTCCACAACACCACTGGCGGACTGACCTATTTCAATACCACCCCGTTGGGCCGCGCCGTGACCGGCACCATGCTGGTTGCCGCCATGAAAGAAGATGGTGTAAACATCTGGGGCGACGGTAGCACCTATAAAGGTAACGATATTGAACGTTTCTATCGTTACGGTCTGCTGACCAACGCCGAACTGCAGATTTACAAACCATGGCTGGATACCGATTTTATCGATGAACTCGGTGGTCGCCATGAGATGTCCGAATTTATGATTGCCTGTGGTTTCGACTACAAAATGTCCGTTGAGAAAGCGTACTCAACAGACTCCAATATGCTCGGTGCGACTCACGAAGCAAAAGATCTGGAATTCCTGAATTCCAGCGTCAAAATCGTCAACCCGATTATGGGCGTGAAGTTCTGGGATGAGAGCGTGAAGATCCCGGCAGAAGAAGTGACCGTGCGTTTTGAACAGGGTCATCCGGTTGCTCTTAACGGTAAAACCTTCAGCGACGACGTTGAGATGATGCTGGAAGCCAACCGTATCGGCGGCCGTCACGGTCTGGGTATGAGCGATCAGATTGAAAACCGTATCATTGAAGCGAAGAGCCGTGGCATCTACGAAGCCCCAGGGATGGCATTGCTGCATATCGCCTACGAGCGTCTGCTGACCGGTATTCACAACGAGGATACCATCGAGCAGTATCACGCGCACGGTCGCCAGCTGGGTCGTCTGCTGTATCAGGGCCGCTGGTTCGACTCTCAGGCGCTGATGCTGCGTGACGGTCTGCAGCGTTGGGTTGCCAGCCAGATTACCGGCGAAGTCACGCTGGAACTGCGTCGTGGTAATGACTACTCAATCCTCAACACCGTGTCTGACAATCTGACGTACAAACCAGAACGTCTGACGATGGAAAAAGGCGACTCCGTATTCTCTCCGGATGACCGTATCGGTCAGTTGACCATGCGTAATCTGGATATCACCGATACCCGCGAGAAGCTGTTCGGCTATGCGCAGTCTGGCCTACTGACAGCCTCTTCCGCAACCGGCCTGCCGCAGGTTGAGAATCTGGAAAATAAGGCGAAGTAAAGATTCACTATCTTAAGGCCGCGAAAGCGGCCTTTTTTATGCGCGAAATATTAGGTGTCTGTAGGCCTGATAAGCGTAGCGCCATCAGGCGTTGTAATAATGTCGGATGGCGGCGTTAACGCCTTATCCGACCTACAGGATAGCCATAAATAACAGACGAAAAAAAAGACGCTTTGCAGCGTCTTTTTTTTGGAATTTGGTACCGAGGATGGGACTCGAACCCACAAGCCCGTTAGGGCACTACCACCTCAAGGTAGCGTGTCTACCAATTCCACCACCTCGGTACAGAATACTTAGCGTGGGATATCGCTGGTCGGCTGAGCCGGAGCAGCTGGCTGAGTTTGCTCGGTTTTCGCCGGTGCGCTCAGATTTTCCCACTCACTTCCTTTATTGGTCTTATTGCTGTTCATGTTACCCAGCACCAGACTGATGATGAAGAACAAGGTTCCCAATACAGCTGTCATACGGGTCATGAAGTTACCAGAACCACTTGAACCAAACAGAGTACCAGAAGCGCCTGCGCCAAAAGAGGCTCCCATATCAGCGCCTTTGCCTTGCTGCAGCATGATCAAGCCTACCAGGCCAATTGCCACAATAAGGAAAACTACTAAAAGAGCTTCGTGCATAATCAACCTGTTCCTTGCGGAGTTGCCGCGTACAATGCTTCGACCATTAAAGCGGGAATATTTACTGTTTCCCACTGAAGCGGGTGTGAATACTAACCAAAGCGAATAACCTTCGCAAGGGCAATTTGTTAGCATTGTATCAACTGCGGAAAAAATCGCCATATCAATCAAAAACGCAGCAACTTCTCCCAGCATCTCTGCATAACGGCACGTTGATCTTCAAGATTCGCCCATACCACAACGGGGATTTCACAAATCAGGTCTGTATTTTCTGGCCAGCAGTGAATAATTTGCTGATTCACCAACTCTTCCGCCACCATCGATTCAGGTAACCAGGCCATTCCCATATGGCGCAGTACCATTTCTCGTATCGTTTCGCTTAAACCACTCTCAAATACTTTTTTTAGCCGTGGGCGGACGCGTTGTTCTGCCGACTCAATAATACGTCTGACAAAGGTGTAGTCGCTATAGCATAGCCACGGAATCGGAGCATGCGGATCATTAAGCGCATCAGCCAACTGGGCGGAAATAACCGGTATAAATCGCTCATATCGCCATAGTGAACGTTTTAACCCTCCGGCGATCTCCAGCCCCGGCTGGGCAGACGGTAAATCGTAGGTTACCAGTAAATCAATTTGCCGGTTCATCAGGGCATTGAAGTGGTTGTCTATCCCCTGGATACTGGCGTTTACCGTAAAGTTTAACTGCGGCTCACTCTGTCGCAGGTAGTTGATCATATCCGGCAGGATATTCACCGACAGCGTATGCAGGCTGACCATCACCAGCGTGTTATCCGTTGCTGGCGTCATCGCCGACAGCTCATGGCGTGCCTCTGTTAACGTGCTGAGAACGTGCCGGGCATAAGGTTCAAAGCGTTCACCATAGCGCGTCAGCGTGACAGGGGTCGTTGTCCGGTCAAACAAAGGCACGCCCAGCACCTCTTCCAGCGCCTTTATACGCCGACTCAACGCAGGTTGAGTAATATGCCGCTGCGCCGCGGCCTGAGAGTAGTTTCCATGCTGGCTCAAGGCCAGAAAATCTTCCAGCCACTTACAATCCACGTTGTGCTCTCCGCCATGCCATAACCGCATCCTCCAATAACAAATCGGTAATAGTCATAGTTATAGTAATGGCTTTATGGTGGGCATCATAACAACAATATTTCGTTTCACCTGCCGACTCTCACCCTCGACGTTTGACAGGACCGCTATGTTTACTTTATTGACCAATGCCCGTGTTTTTTCTCCTGAGGATTTAGGCCTCTGCTCCCTGCTCATTCATGCCGACCGAATTGTGGCGGTAGAAAAAGATATTTCATTGTTTGATGGCATCAACGAGGTCATCGATTGTCGGGGTAAATGGGTTATCCCTGGTATCATCGATCAGCATGTTCATCTTACCGGTGGCGGTGGTGAAGCCGGATTTGCCAGTCGGACGCCCGCCGTCAAGCTGCGCGACCTGATTCAGGCAGGTATTACCACGGTGGTTGGCGTGTTAGGCACCGATGCCATTTCTCGTTCACCCAAAGACCTCTACGCAAAAATGCAGTCTCTCAACCTTGAGGGATTACGCGCGTTTATGCACACGGGAGCCTACGCCGTTCCCAGCCCAACTATTACGCGATCCATCCGCGATGATATGGCCTTCATTCCGGCAATTCTTGGTGTAAAAATCGCCCTCGCCGATCACCGCGGTTCTTACCCCTCTTTCCAGGAGTTGCTGAGGATAGTGAGCGATATTCGCGTCGCTTCCCTGCTGGCTGGGAAAAAAGGCTTGCTGCATGTGCACCTGGGGAATCTGCCGGAAGGGATGTCGCAACTTATTGAGCTGTGTGATGCGGGTATTCCGATTCACCATATTTCACCGACGCATGTTGCGAGAACTGAGCCCTTGTTCGAACAGGCGATTGCTTTCGCCCATCGCGGCGGCCATATCGATGTTACGTCCGGTGGCAGTCGTTTTATGCCTCAGGAGCAAGCGATTCTCCACGCTCTCGAAGCACAGGTTCCGGCGGAGCGCATCACGATCAGTTCTGACGGCAATGGCAGCGTTCCGCGCTTTAACGCTCAGGGTATCGTTGAAGGTTTAAGCGCGGCACCGGTCGCAGGCAATCTTAACCTGCTTCCTCGCCTGATTGATGTCGGGATTCCGGTGCCACAGGCCATCGCGATGCTGACGGCAAACGTTGCGCGCTCGCTGGGTATTTCCGGGGGCGTGCTCTGCGCCGGAGAACGTGCCGATATCTGTGTACTCAATGATGACCTCTCGCTGGCCCATCTGTTTGCCGCGGGTAAACCGTTGCTGCGGGATGGCGAGTGCCTGGTTACCGGCAACTTCGAGTAAGGAGGCAAGAATGTCATTGCTACTGGCGCTAATCGCCATCATTTTTGCCGGACGTCTGATCCTCAAAAAATATCACCCCCAGTCGGTACTGTTATTGACCGGGATTGTGCTGTTGCTTATCGCGCATTTTAGCGGAATGACCTCACTCAGTGGCCTGGTGAAAAAGAGCACCGGATTTGGCCCCTTTGACGCCTTTGAGTTTATTCGCGATACCCTGAGCGTGCGTCTCGGCGGCCTCGGACTGCAAATTATGCTGATTGGTGGTTTTGCCACCTACATGTCAGCCATTGGCGCAAGCCAGGTACTGGTTCGGGTGACGTCTCGTCCTTTGCAACGGCTGAACTCGCCATATCTGCTGCTGGGGCTGGCACTGCTATTGGGTCAATTCCTGTCGCTGTTTATCAGCAGCGCCACCGGATTGGGTCTGCTGCTGATGGCGACGCTTTACCCGCTGCTTACCCGTCTTGGCTGTAGCCGCGCCGCGGTTGCCGCCGTTATCGCCAGTACCTGTGCGGTTGAGTTTGGCCCCGGCTCCGGCAACTCTGTTCTCGCCGCCAAAACCGCAGGCATCGAGGTCGTGAACTATTTCGTGCAGGATCAGTTGCCGATCGTTGTGCCCGTCATTCTTTTCATCGCCCTACTGCATATTGTTGTGCAACGCTTTTTTGACCGTCGGGAAAGTGGCGACAATGCAGCTCAGCAAATGCAGACATTAACGGCGACTGATGAAGCCGACGCACCTATCGCCTGGCTGTTTCTGCCCATGCTGCCGCTGGTATTGATGCTGGTGTGCAGCGATTTAGTATTCAGCTCTCTCAAGATCACGCTGGATACCGCCGTACTGATAAGCCTCGCTATTACGCTGGTTTGTGAGTACTGCCGTCATCGCAAGGCGCGCGAGGTGATGGCTGGCGTACAAAAGGTTTTCGACAGCATGGGCAGCGTTTTTGCCACCGTCGTGACACTGATTATCGCCGGTGAAGTCTTTTCCGCCGGACTGAAAGCCATTGGTGCCGTTGACGCACTGTTGTCACTTTCCGGTGAATTTGGCCTCAGCGCCGCCTCTATTATCCTGCTGATGACCCTGATCACCTTCGCAATTTCAGCGCTGATGGGCTCCGGGAATGCGGCATTTTTCTCCTTCGCACCCATGGTGCCGGATATCAGCCGTCATATCGGTAGCGATATCGCTGTCATGATGTTGCCTATCCAGATCTCGGCGGGTATTGGTCGTACGCTATCGCCCATCGCCGGCGTAATCATTGCTATCGCAGGGATTGCAGGTGTCTCGCCTGTGGATATTGTTAAGCGTACCGCGATTCCGATGCTGGGCGGTTGGCTACTGATGATTGCGTTAACCTTTGCCCGGTCTGGGCATCTGCTGGCGGTTCTGCCGTGGCTGGCAGTCCTTGTGCTACTGATGGTCGGTGGTTACTTCTGGCAGCGCCGACGTAAACAGCCGCTTGCCGTACAGTAAAAAAAAGCCGGAGTCTCAGACTCCGGCTTTCACTTTCTTCGGAATTACGCCGCTTTCACAGCATCGGCAATACGGTGGGCGAATTCAGTCACCTGCGCTTCGTCTTCACCTTCAACCATCACACGAATTAACGGTTCGGTACCAGACTTACGCAGCAGGACGCGTCCACGGTTACCCAGCGCCGCTTCCACTTCCGCCATCACCGCTTTCACATTTTCATGTTCCAGTGGATCGCCGCTACCTGCTGTGTATCGTACGTTAACCAGCAGCTGTGGGAACATTTTCATGCCGCTGCACAGGTCGTGCAAGCTCATATGGTTGCGTACCATCGCCGCCAGCACCTGCAGACCCGCCACGATACCGTCACCAGTGGTGGTTTTGTCCAGCAGGATCACATGACCTGAGTTTTCGGCACCGATACGCCAGCCTTTTTCCTGCATTTTTTCCAGCACATAGCGGTCGCCAACTTTTGCACGGGCAAACGGAATACCCAGCTGTTTCAGCGCCAGCTCGAGGCCCATGTTGCTCATCAGCGTACCTACCGCGCCACCGCGCAGCTGACCCTGACGCAGGGCTTCACGGGCGATGATGTACATGATCTGATCGCCATCGACCTTATTACCTTCGTGGTCAACCATAATGACACGGTCGCCATCGCCATCCAGCGCAATACCCAGATCGGCTTTTTCCGCAATCACGCGCGCCTGCAGAGCACGGACGTCGGTGGCGCCGACTTCTTCATTGATATTCACACCGTTTGGCTCACAGCCAATGGCAATCACGTTTGCACCCAGTTCACGCAGTACATTTGGCGCAATGTGGTACGTCGCACCGTTAGCGCAATCCACCACAATTTTAAGCTCATTCAGACTCAGTTCGTTCGGGAAGGTGCCTTTGCAAAACTCGATATAGCGACCGGCAGCATCAACGATACGCGTGGCTTTACCCAGTTCAGCGGAATCCACGCAGGTGATCGCTTTTTCCATCTCGGCTTCAATGGCTTCTTCCACTGCATCCGGCAGTTTAGTCCCGTCGGTAGAGAAGAATTTAATCCCGTTGTCATAGTACGGATTGTGCGAAGCGGAGATAACAATCCCGGCCTCAGCACGGAAGGCGCGCGTCAGATACGCAACGGCGGGTGTTGGCATTGGCCCTGTGAATGAGGCTGAGAGTCCGGCGGCAGCCAGGCCCGCTTCCAGCGCAGACTCCAGCATATAGCCGGAAATACGCGTATCTTTACCGATAATAATTTTACGTGAACCATGACGAGCAAGCACTTTCCCTGCAGCCCAGCCCAGCTTGAGCACAAAGTCAGGAGTAATTGGGGCATCGCCTACGCGACCGCGGATCCCATCAGTGCCAAAATATTTACGATTACTCATAGCGTTTTTTTTCCTTTGCAGACAATGTGGCTTCCACCACACGCATCGCTTCTACGGTTTCTTTGACGTCATGGACACGAACGATCTGCGCCCCCTGCATTGCGGCAATCACCGCGCACGCAAGGCTACCGCTCAGGCGTTCAGATGGCCCCACATTCAGTAACTGGCCAACCATTGATTTTCGTGACATCCCAACCAGCAATGGCAGATTAAAATGATGAAACTCAGACAAACGTGCCAGTAATGTGTAGTTGTGAGTGAGATTTTTACCGAATCCGAATCCGGGGTCGAGCAACAATTTATCTTTTGTGATTCCAGCCCGCTCGCAACGTGCTATTTGCTCAACAAAGTAACGATTTACCTCAGCAAAAACATCCTCATACTTTGGTGCTTCCTGCATGGTTTTCGGCTGCCCCTGCATATGCATCAGGCAAACCGGTAATCCGGTCTCCGCTGCGGCTTCCAGCGCTCCAGGCTCCGAGAGTGAGCGAATATCATTGATGATATGCGCGCCAACTCTGGCGCATTCGCGAATCACTTCGGGTTTTGAGGTATCGACCGAAATCCACACTTCAAAACGCTGAGCAATCGCCTCGACTACTGGGATCACTCGCTGCAACTCTTCTTCCACACTCACATCAGCCGCGCCCGGACGCGTGGACTCACCGCCCACATCAATGATAGTCGCCCCGGCGTTAATCATCAGGTTTGCGTGTTTCACCGCTTCAACCAGAGAGTTGTGCGCTCCACCATCGGAAAATGAGTCTGGCGTAACGTTCAAAATCCCCATGACGTGCGGATGGCTGAGATCCAGTGAAGAACCCTGAGCAAAGAGTTTCATAGTTTTATCCCTGGTAAAATCTTGAATATGCAGATAAGAAAAACCCCGGAGCAAGCCCCAGGGTTTTCAATTAAAACACGGTCATCATCAACGATAACTTATTTGTCGCCCAGTTGCTCTGACATAGTGCCAGAGTCTGGCGCACGCGGTTCATCAACCGGACGCGGTGCACTCGGCTTACCGGTGCTGCCAGAGTTATTGTTAGAAGAACCCGGTTCTTCCCAACCCGCTGGCGGACGCACGTCGCGGCGAGCCATCAGATCGTCAATCTGCGGCGCATCGATGGTCTCATATTTCATGAGCGCATCTTTCATCGAGTGCAGAATGTCCATGTTTTCGTTCAGCAAACGACGAGCACGGTCATAGTTACGCTCAATCAGCAACTTAACTTCCTGATCGATAATGCGAGCGGTTTCATCGGACATGTGTTTCGCTTTCGCCACAGAACGTCCCAGGAACACTTCGCCTTCTTCTTCAGCGTACAGCAACGGACCGAGTTTATCGGAGAAGCCCCACTGAGTAACCATGTTACGCGCCAGGTTAGTCGCGACTTTAATGTCGTTCGACGCACCGGTAGAAACATGTTCAGCACCGTAGATGATCTCTTCCGCCAGACGGCCACCGTACAGTGTGGAGATCTGACTTTCCAGTTTCTGACGGCTGGCGCTGATTGCGTCGCCTTCAGGCAGGAAGAAGGTCACACCCAGCGCACGACCGCGCGGGATAATCGTTACTTTGTGCACCGGATCGTGTTCCGGTACCAGGCGACCGATAATCGCGTGGCCAGCTTCGTGATACGCGGTAGATTCTTTCTGCGCTTCCGTCATCACCATGGAGCGACGTTCCGCACCCATCATGATTTTGTCTTTCGCTTTTTCGAACTCAACCATCGACACTACGCGCTTGTTGCCACGAGCAGCAAACAGCGCCGCTTCGTTCACCAGGTTCGCGAGGTCCGCACCGGAGAAGCCAGGCGTGCCACGTGCAATGATTGCCGCATCGATATCCGGAGACAGCGGTACGCGACGCATATGCACTTTCAGGATCTGTTCACGACCGCGAACGTCTGGCAGACCAACCACAACCTGACGGTCGAAACGGCCTGGACGCAGCAGCGCAGGGTCAAGAACGTCCGGACGGTTAGTTGCTGCGATAACGATAATACCTTCGTTACCTTCGAAGCCGTCCATCTCAACCAGCATCTGGTTCAGCGTCTGTTCACGTTCATCGTGACCACCGCCCAGACCTGCGCCACGCTGGCGACCTACGGCGTCGATTTCATCGATGAAGATGATGCACGGTGCCGCTTTCTTGGCTTGTTCGAACATGTCACGCACACGAGATGCACCGACACCCACGAACATTTCCACGAAATCAGAACCGGAAATTGTGAAGAATGGAACCTTCGCTTCACCTGCGATAGCTTTCGCCAGCAGGGTTTTACCCGTACCCGGAGGACCAACCATCAGGACGCCTTTCGGGATTTTACCGCCCAGTTTCTGGAAACGGCTCGGTTCGCGCAGATACTCAACCAGCTCAGCGACTTCTTCTTTTGCTTCGTCACAACCCGCAACGTCAGCAAAAGTCGTTTTGATCTGATCTTCCGTTAGCATGCGCGCTTTGCTCTTGCCGAACGACATGGCACCTTTGCCACCACCGCCCTGCATCTGACGCATGAAGAAGATCCAGACACCAATCAGCAGCAGCATTGGGAACCAGGAAATGAAGATAGAAGCCAGCAGGCTCGGCTCTTCAGGTGGTTCGCCAACAACCTTGACGTTTTTGGTCAGCAGGTTATCAAGCAGCTTCGGATCGTTAACCGGGATGTAGGTCGTGTAACGGTTACTATCTTTCTTGGTAACGTTAATCTCACGTCCGTTGATCTTCGCTTCACGAACCTGGTCCTGATTGACCTCTTGCAGGAAGGTAGAGTAATCAACCTTACGGCCATTAGACTCGCTGGGCCCAAAGCTCTGGAATACTGACATTAGCACAACGGCAATGACCAGCCAGAGAATTAGGTTTTTCGCCATGTCACTCAAGGGATTAACCTCATATTACAACTGTGTTAAAAACAGCGTCAGGATACTCTATATCCAGTTTCTTTCAAACTTTCGTTTGAAATCTGCCGGTTATGGTTTACGCCCGGTCGCTACAATATACACTTCACGCGAACGGGCGCGAGAAGAGTCCGGCTTACGAACTTTGACCTTCGTAAACAGGGAGCGAATCTCTCTTAGATACTCATCGAAGCCTTCGCCCTGGAACACCTTCACTACAAAACTACCACCTGGCGCTAATACATCACGAGCCATTCCAAGCGCCAGCTCTACCAGATACATGGCCCGGGGAATATCCACCGCCGGTGTTCCACACATATTTGGCGCCATATCAGACATGACAACTTGTACTTTACTGTCACCTACGCGTTCAAGTAACGCTTTCAGGACTAATTCATCACGAAAGTCGCCCTGAAGGAAGTCCACACCAACGATTGGATCCATAGGTAAAAGATCGCAAGCGATAATGCGGCCGGTGTTGCCGATCTGCGTAACTGCATATTGCGACCAGCCACCGGGTGCAGCACCGAGATCAACTATCGTCATCCCCGGTTTAAAAATTTTGTCACTTTGCTGTATTTCATCAAGTTTAAACCAGGCACGGGAACGTAACCCCTTTTTCTGCGCCTGTTGAACATATTTATCGCTAAAGTGTTCCTGAAGCCAGCGACTCGAGCTGGCAGAACGCTTTTTACCTGTCATTTCACATTCCCAAAGGGCAGTTCATCGTAACCAATGGTGTAAATTTCTACACAGCTATTTGGTGATATATGGGAGATGGCGGTAGAATGACCCGTTTTCAATCCCAACGTAAGCAAAAATATACGATGAATCTGAGTACTAAACAAAAACAGCACCTGAAAGGTCTGGCACATCCGCTCAAGCCTGTAGTTATGCTTGGCAATAATGGTTTGACCGAAGGGGTACTGGCCGAGATTGAACAAGCGTTAGAGCACCATGAACTTATCAAGGTGAAAATCGCCTCGGAAGATCGCGATACTAAAACCTTGATCGTGGAAGCTATCGTACGCGAAACCGGCGCCTGCAATGTACAGGTCATCGGCAAAACGCTGGTACTGTATCGCCCGACTAAAGAACGTAAAATCTCGCTGCCACGCTAAGAATATCCCAAAGTTGCACACGAAGTTTGTGTAAAACGCGGGGTTTTCCGCTAGCAGGAGAGCAAAATGCCACGCTCTCTTCGTTGATAAAAGGCCGCTATGCGGCCTTTTTCCTTTCTTTACAATGTATCAACATCTTAACCAAGATGCGAATTACAGGTATTCTACCTTCGTCACTTCATATTCCACTTCGCCGCCCGGCGTTTTGATAACTACGACGTCATCCTGCTCTTTACCGATCAGGCCACGAGCGATAGGCGAGTTCACTGAAATCAGGTTCTGTTTAAAATCGGCTTCATCATCGCCGACAATACGCCAGGTCTGCTCTTCATCGTTATCGAGATTCAGAACGGTAACCGTCGCACCGAAAACAACGCGGCCATTGTTCGGCATTTTAGTAACGTCGATTACCTGCGCGTTGGACAGTTTAGCTTCGATATCTTTAATGCGTCCTTCGCAGAAACCCTGCTGTTCGCGCGCCGCGTGATACTCCGCGTTCTCTTTCAGGTCACCGTGCTCACGCGCTTCAGCGATAGCGGCAATAATTTCAGGACGGCGCACAGATTTCAGAAAATCCAGCTCTTCGCGCAGTTTTTCAGCACCACGTAAGGTCATCGGGATAGCTTGCATTTGTTATACCTCTTGAACATTCCTGTAGGGGGTAGTTGCTCTCACCCCGGCTGCTAAGCCCACCCTGGCGTGTGTCATGCCAGAGTCAGAAGCAAAAAAATACCGACCCGGGGCTCAAGGTCCCAGGTCAGCTACAATTCTCTATTTGATGATCATTTTACCCTGGAGTTCCTTATGGGTCATCGTTTACTTTTTGGGGCGTTGCGCCGTAGTATGACGGCCTGTTTCCAGGTTGTTAGCGCGAGATTATGCGATTTTCCAGATTTACCATCGGATTGACTGCCAGTATAGCGTTCAGCGTTCAGGCTGCGAACGTCGACGAGTATATCAATCAGCTCCCTGCCGGGGCCAACCTCGCCCTTATGGTACAGAAGGTTGGCGCACCTGCACCCGCTATTGATTTTCATAGCCAGCAGATGGCGCTGCCCGCCAGTACCCAGAAAGTAATCACCGCGCTGGCGGCATTGATTCAGCTCGGGCCTGACTTTCGTTTTACCACCACGCTTGAGACCAAAGGCAGCGTGGAAGGCGGCGTATTGAAGGGTGACTTAGTGGCACGATTTGGTGCCGATCCGACGCTAAAACGCCAGGATATTCGCAATATGGTGGCAACCCTGAAAAAATCAGGTGTGACGCAAATTGCCGGGAATGTCCTGATCGACACCTCTATTTTTGCCAGTCATGATAAAGCGCCCGGTTGGCCCTGGAACGACATGACGCAGTGTTTTAGCGCACCGCCCGCAGCGGCTATTGTCGATAGAAACTGTTTCTCGGTTTCACTCTACAGCGCGCAAAAACCCAACGATCTCGCCTTTATTCGCGTGGCATCTTATTACCCGGTCACCATGTTCAGTCAGGTGCGTACTCTCGCCCGAGGTTCTGCGGAAGCGCAATATTGTGAACTGGATGTAGTTCCCGGCGATCTCAACCGCTATACGCTGACCGGATGCCTGCCACAACGTGCCGATCCACTGCCGCTGGCGTTCGCCATTCAGGACGGTGCCAGCTATGCCGGGGCAATTATCAAAGATGAGCTAAAACAAGCAGGTATCACCTACAGCGGTACGCTGCTGCGCCAGACGCTGGTCAACGAACCGGGAACGGTGATCGCCAGTAAACAGTCTGCGCCGCTACATGACCTGCTTAAGATTATGCTGAAAAAATCGGACAACATGATTGCCGATACCGTTTTCCGTATGATTGGTCATGCCCGATTTAACGTGCCGGGCACCTGGCGGGCGGGTTCTGACGCCGTGCGCCAGATTTTACGTCAGCAGGCAGGCGTCGATATCGGCAACACTATTATTGCCGACGGTTCTGGCCTCTCCCGCCATAACCTGATTGCCCCAGCGACCATGATGCAGGTGCTGCAATATATCGCTCAACACGATAACGAGCTGAACTTTATCACTATGCTGCCGCTGGCGGGCCACGACGGCTCTCTGCAATACCGTGCGGGTCTGCATCAGGCTGGTGTGGATGGCAAAGTATCGGCGAAGACAGGCTCGCTGCAGGGGGTTTATAACCTCGCAGGTTTCATCACCACGGCAAGCGGCCAACGCATGGCATTCGTGCAGTATTTATCTGGTTATGCGGTAGAGCCAGCTGACCAGCGTAATCGCCGTATTCCGTTGGTGCGCTTCGAGAGCCGGTTGTACAAGGATATTTATCAGAACAACTAAATGGGTAATTTGATTGCCGGATGGCGGCATTAACGTGCCTTATCCGGCCTACAGTGAGACCTGGAAACAAAAACCCCGGCAACATGGCCGGGGTTTTTAATGCGATTAACGCTTGTAGATGAACTCAACGCCTTCTTCGTCGTCTTCGTCCCAATCGTCATCCCAGTCATCTTCCGCTTCGTCTTCGACTTCAGCGAGCTGCTGGCGGTGATAATCATCCCACATGAACTCAACTTTCTCTGGCTGTTTCGCTTCTTCAGCCTGAACAATCGGGTTCTCGATGATAAAGGTCATCACATCCCAGCAGAGATCTTTCACGCCCAGCTGGCTGGCGGCAGAGATCAGGTAATATTTACCTTCCCAACCCAACGCTTCGGCGATCGCTTTCGCTTTCTCTTCCGCTTCAGCCTTGTCCATCAAATCAATTTTGTTGAACACTAACCAGCGCGGTTTAGATGCCAGATCCTGACTGTATTTTTCCAGTTCGCCAATAATGATACGGGCGTTTTCAACTGGATCAGAGCCATCAATCGGATCGATATCGATGAGGTGAAGCAGTACACGGCAACGTTCCAGGTGTTTCAGGAAGCGGATACCCAGGCCTGCGCCTTCAGCCGCGCCTTCAATCAGTCCCGGAATGTCGGCAACCACGAAGCTCTTTTCGTTGTCCATACGCACCACGCCCAGGCTCGGCACCAGGGTGGTAAACGGATAATCAGCGACTTTCGGCTTCGCCGCGGACACCGCACGGATAAAGGTCGATTTCCCGGCGTTTGGCATGCCCAGCATACCCACGTCCGCCAGCAGCATCAGCTCCAGCATCAGATCGCGCTTATCACCCGGCGTACCCATTGTTTTCTGACGCGGAGTACGGTTAACCGAGGATTTGAAACGGGTGTTGCCCAGACCGTGCCAGCCACCTTTAGCGACCATCAGACGCTGACCGTGTTTGGTCATGTCGCCCATGGTTTCGCCCGTGCCCTGATCGATAACACGCGTACCAACAGGTACTTTAATGGTAACGTCTTTGCCACGCTTACCGGTGCAATCACGGCTCGCGCCATTCTGACCACGTTCCGCACGGAATGATTTTTCAAAACGGTAATCGATCAGTGTGTTCAGGTTTTCGTCGGCTTCCAGCCAAACGTCACCACCGTCACCACCATCACCACCGTCCGGACCGCCTTTTGGGATGTACTTTTCGCGGCGGAAGCTGACGCAACCATTACCGCCATCACCTGCAACGACCAGAATCGATGCTTCATCAACAAACTTCATTTTACTCTCCGTAAATCATTCGCCTGAGCGGGGTTGCGAAACCACCGTTTCATGCTTACGTAAACCGCCCCAAATTCGATGACCAATGGCGGAATACATCGCGCCCGCAACCACGATAAACGCACCGAGATAACCTAATAGGTTTAGCATCGGTCTGGCGAAGAAATCGGGCCAGGCCAGTGATAATAAATCTGAAAATAACAACGTAAACAGCGGTGTGAGCGTGATAAGAGCGCTCACCTGCGCCGCCTGCCAACGCGCCATCGCTTCCGCGAGAGCGCCATATCCTACCAGCGTATTCAGGCCGCAGAATATCAGGCATGCCAGCTGCCAGTCGCTGAGCTGCGTGATGACACCGGGTTTAGCCAGCGGCAACAACGCGATCGTACATAAAGTGTACAGTAAAAACAGGATCTGCGGTGATGCCAGGCGGCGCAATAACACCTTTTGCGCGACCCCATAGCTCACCCAGACCATCGCCGCACCGACACCAAAGATAACGCCCCAGGTGTAATCGGTGAGTCGGGTAAAAATTTCGATCAGACTGGTATTAAAAAACAGGACCAGTCCGCTCAGAAGCATAATGGCGCCAATCACCTGCGTACCGCGCATCTTTTCTTTCAGGATAAAGACGCTGGCGATCATCATACCAACCGGTGACAGCTGACCGATAACCTGCGAAGCCGTTGGGCTCAAATACTGCAAGGATGAACTAAACAGAATGAAGTTACCGAACAACCCACCGGTTGCGATAGCCAGCAACACCAGCCAACGCGCTTTGCGAAAAATACGCAACGGAGGGAGCTTTTTTTTAACCGCAAGAATAGCGCCAAGGCCAACGCTTGCCATTAAAAAACGGTAGAACACCACGGTAGGAGGCTCCATCACCTCCAGCACTTGCTTCATTGCTATTGGCAAAGCGCCCCAACATACTGCCGTTGTGAGTGCTAACAGAATACCAATGCCTGCCTGCTGCTTCATGCCGTATTCCCTGCAAGGGCTCGTTTCCGGGTTGTCACGGCGCGACGAGCGTATTTACCGGCCGTCGAATGTAAAAAGCCCCGCAACGTGTTGCGGGGCTTTTATCCGTTACCGGGACGCGAAAAACTTATTCAGCAACGATGCTGATGAATTTACGGTTTTTCGGGCCTTTCACTTCAAATTTCACTTTACCGTCTGCTTTAGCAAACAGAGTGTGGTCTTTGCCGCAACCAACGTTGGAGCCAGCGTGGAATTTAGTACCACGTTGACGAACGATGATGCTACCAGCCAGAACTGTTTCACCGCCGAAGCGTTTTACGCCCAGACGTTTAGCTTCTGAATCGCGACCGTTACGAGTCGAGCCGCCAGCCTTTTTATGTGCCATTTAATCTGCTCCCCTTAACTTAAGCGCTGATGCCAGTGATTTTCACATCAGTGAACCACTGACGATGGCCCTGCTGCTTACGGTAGTGTTTACGACGACGAAACTTAACAATTTTAACTTTCTCGCCACGACCGTGAGCAACGACTTCAGCTTTGATAACGCCGCCATCAACGAAAGGAACGCCGATTTTGACTTCTTCACCGTTTGCGATCATCAGAACTTCTGCGAATTCAACAGATTCGCCAGTTGCGATGTCCAGCTTTTCCAGGCGAACGGTCTGACCTTCGCTTACTCGGTGTTGTTTACCACCACTTTGGAAAACCGCGTACATAAAAAACTCCGCTTCCGCGCACACCTTTTTGATGATTCAGAGTGCGCTATAAATATTCACAATAGGGCGCGAATATTACGCAAAACGCGAGCCTTTGACAAGTGCTACCGTCAATACATGAAGAAAAAAAACACAACACGTACGGTAACGTTTATCTACGGCGTTTTTTCAGTACAATCAGCATATATTTATAACCCTAAACCCGACGTTACCTTCCCACACAGTAAGGTAATCGGGGCGAGAAGCCCGGCTTTTGCGATGAATTTAGAAAAAATCAATGAGTTAACCGCGCAAGATATGGCGGGGGTCAATGCGACAATCCTTGAACAGCTCAATTCCGACGTTCAGTTGATCAATCAACTGGGGTACTACATCGTTAGCGGCGGCGGAAAACGCATTCGCCCAATGATCGCCGTCCTCGCCGCGCGGGCCGTTGGCTACCAGGAAAATGCGCACGTTACGATTGCGGCCCTCATCGAGTTTATCCACACAGCGACCCTGCTGCACGACGATGTTGTGGATGAGTCAGACATGCGCCGTGGGAAAGCTACGGCAAATGCGGCGTTTGGTAATGCGGCCAGCGTGCTGGTTGGCGATTTTATCTATACCCGTGCATTTCAGATGATGACCAGCCTTGGCTCGTTGAAAGTGCTGGAAGTCATGTCAAAAGCAGTCAACGTCATTGCCGAAGGCGAAGTCTTGCAGTTGATGAACGTCAACGACCCGGACATCACCGAAGAAAACTATATGCGCGTCATCTACAGTAAGACCGCGCGTTTGTTTGAAGCGGCAGCCCAATGTTCAGGTATTCTGGCTGGCTGTAGCGAAGAACAAGAAAAAGGGTTGCAGGATTATGGCCGTTATCTCGGTACCGCTTTCCAGTTAATTGACGATTTGCTGGATTACAGCGCAGATGGCGAGCAGCTGGGTAAAAACGTCGGTGATGACCTCAACGAGGGTAAACCAACGCTACCACTGCTGCATGCCATGCGCCACGGCACCCCAGAACAAGCGCTAATGATCCGCCAGGCCATTGAGCAAGGTAATGGTCGTCACCTTCTGGAACCGGTTCTGGAAGCGATGAACGCCTGTGGTTCTCTGGAATGGACCCGTCAGCGGGCAGAAGAAGAGGCTGATAAAGCCATCGCTGCGCTGCAGGTGCTGCCCGATACACCGTGGAGAGAAGCGCTGATTGGTCTGGCACATATTGCCGTACAGCGCGACCGTTAATTCCCTACAGCATCCTCCCTCATCCCGTGCACTGTACGGGATTTTCTTATAAGTTCCAGTAATCCTTTCTCTTTCCAGAAAATCACGCAGAATCTTGGCATATTCTGAATATACACACACTTTACATGAACATTTTAGAACATTCGTTCTTCGGGCGTTATAGTGTCGGCACAACCGATCGTGAAACCGTAAGCCGTTAACCAAAGGAGAGATGAATTGATGGAAAGCAAGCTGATTGACTGGCATCCGGCCGACATCATCGCCGGACTGCGCAAGAAAGGGACCTCAATGGCCGCTGAATCACGTAAAAATGGATTGAGTTCATCAACGCTGGCCAATGCGTTAACGAGACCATGGCCAAAAGGTGAGTTGATTATCGCCCGGGCACTGGGAACTGACCCCTGGGTGATTTGGCCGTCACGCTATCACGATGCCAAAACGCATGAGTTCATCGACAGAACGCGGATGATGAGGAGTCGCAGAGAGAAAAAGAATCCGGAATGAACATTGAGCTGTAACCCCCGGCCAACCGAACTGGGGGTTACAAGAGACGTTGACGATTACTCGCCTTTCACGCGCTCAATGTTTGCGCCCAGCGCACGCAGTTTATCTTCGATACGCTCATAGCCGCGATCGATGTGATAAATACGGTCGACTACCGTCGTACCTTCAGCAATACACCCTGCCAGCACCAGGCTTGCAGATGCGCGCAGATCGGTCGCCATAACCTGTGCGCCAGAGAGCGTTTCCACGCCGTGGCAAATCACGGTATTGCTTTCGATTTCTGCGTGAGCGCCCATACGGCTCAGCTCAGGCACGTGCATAAAGCGGTTCTCAAACACGGTTTCCGTGATGAAGCCGGTCCCTTCTGCCACCAGGTTCAGCAATGTAAACTGGGCCTGCATGTCGGTAGGGAACGCCGGATGCGGTGCAGTACGCACATTGACCGCTTTCGGACGTTTACCGTGCATATCAAGGCTGATCCAATCATCACCCACTTCAATATCCGCACCCGCATCACGCAGCTTCGCCAGAACGGCATCCAGCGTGTCCGGCTGTGCATTACGGCAGATAATCTTGCCGCGAGAAATTGCCGCCGCCACCAGGAAGGTACCGGTTTCGATACGATCTGGCAGAACGCGATAAACACCACCGCCAAGACGCTCAACGCCTTCGATGGTAATACGATCGGTGCCCTGACCCGTGATCTTCGCGCCCAGCGCAATCAGGAAGTTCGCGGTATCCACAATCTCCGGCTCGCGCGCAGCGTTTTCGATGATGGTGGTGCCTTCGGCAAGCGTTGCTGCGCACATGATGGTGACCGTCGCGCCGACGCTCACTTTGTCCATGACGATATGCGCGCCTTTCAGACGGCCATCAACGGACGCCTTCACATAGCCTTCTTCCAGCTTAATTGTCGCGCCTAACTGCTCCAGACCGGTAATGTGCAGGTCAACCGGACGCGCGCCAATGGTACAGCCACCCGGCAGTGAAACCTGGCCCTGACCAAAGCGGGCAACCAGCGGCCCGAGCGCCCAAATGGATGCACGCATGGTTTTCACCAAATCGTACGGCGCACAGAAGACGTTCACATCACGCGCATCGATGTGCACAGAACCATTACGCTCAACTTTCGCACCCAGCTGGCTCAGCAGCTTCATTGATGTGTCAACGTCCTTCAGTTTCGGGACGTTTTGGATCTCTACAGGTTCTTCAGCCAGCAGCGCCGCAAACAGGATCGGCAGTGCGGCGTTTTTAGCGCCTGAAATTGTGACTTCGCCCTGGAGCTTAGTTGGCCCCTGAACACGAAATTTATCCATTATTCTGTTCTCTGTTAAGAATTTATCTTCGCTACCGGCACATCACCCGTAGCTCAAAAACCGTTAAGTTTGCGATCGCGCGCCCATTCCGCTGGGGTAAACGCCTTAATCGACACGGCATGAATGCGGTTGTCCGCAATGTACTCCATCAACGGGCCATAGACCGATTGCTGCTTCTTGACCCGGCTCATGCCTTCAAACATCTCACCCACGGCAATAACCTGAAAGTGACTGCCGTCGCCAGAAACGTGGACTTCCTGGAGGGAGAGTGCATTCATCAGCACGCTCTGAATTTCATTATTTTCCATGGGCTCTTCATTCGTCAGATAGTGAAAACAGCCCAACATCTTAGAGCAAAGTGGCGCTGTCATAAATAAGCAAAAAGCCTCGCTGATAAATCAGACAAGGCTTTAGTGGCAGATCCCCCTCAGGGGTTTTGCCGGATAGCGGCACAAGACCTTATCCGGCCTGGAAAAATTAACGCGGAAGGACGTCGTCAGGCAGATTGTAAAGCTGCGCCAGCGTGTACACTTTATCGTTAACACCAGTGAGCGAAACGCTGTTTCCCTGCTGCTTGCCCTGATTAATCAGATGCAACAGTAACGCCAGACCGCCGGTATCTACCCGGGATACCTGGTTCAGGTCGATGCAGGATACCCCTTTCATCGCCTCAATTCGCGCATCCCATAATGGGTTTAACACGTCCTGATCCAGCTCCCCCACCAGCACCAGCTTGTCGCCTTCACGCGTCCAGGTGAGTGACTGCGTCATTATTTTTTCTCTTCCAGAGTGATTTTCTGCTGAGCAATAGATTTCAGCTGCGCCGTCAGGCCATCAATACCTTTGGTACGCAGCAGGTCGCTCCACTCATTTTGTTTGGTGGTGATCATACTTACGCCTTCAGCAATCATGTCATAAGCCTGCCAGTTACCGGTCTGGGAGTTTTTACGCCACTGGAAATCCAAACGTACCGGAGGACGACCGTTTGGATCGATGATGGTTACGCGGATAGGCACGATGGTCGCATCACCCAGCGGTTGCTCTGGTGCAATTTCATAAGTCTGGCCATGGTACATCGCCAGAGCCTGGCCGTAGGCCTGCTTCAGATATTCACGGAATGCGGCAAAATAGGCTTCACGCTGAGCAGGGGTCGCATCTTTGTAGTAGCGCCCCAGTACCAGCGCACCCGCATATTTAACCTGCACGTATGGCAACAGTTCCTGATCGACAACCTGACGCAGGTAATCCGGGTTTGCGCGGATTTTAGGTTGTTCATTCTTCAGACGGTCAAATGTCTTCTGCGCCGCCTCATTCATCTGTTTGTACGGGTTCGTTTGGTCGGCTGCAGTTGCTGCGCTAAGCGGGGCAATCACCAGCATAGCCACCATCATCAATCGTTTAAACATACGTCGATTCTCCTGAGATTATTTCGTTGCGCCCGCAGGCGTAGTGGCTTCATTATTGCCGTCAGTTGCGGCTGGCGCATCGCCAGAATTCTTATTGTCATCACCTTTACTGTTGCTGTTGTAAAGGAACTGACCAATCATATCTTCCAGCACCATCGCGGATTTCGTGTCCTGAATCGTACCGCCATCTTTGAGGATAGACGTTCCCAGCTCAGGATCTTCAAAACCCACATTCAATGCCAGATACTGTTCGCCCAGCAGACCGGAAGTACGGATGCTCAGAGAACTGGTGTCAGGAATATGGTTAAAACGCGATTCGATTTCCAGCGTCACGCGCGGCAGGTACGTTTTCGGATCTAACGAGATGTCCGATACGCGTCCAACTACCACCCCGCCAATCCGCACCGGAGAACGCTCTCTCAGGCCGCCGATATTATCAAAGGTCGCATAAATCGTGTAAGTCGGCTCAGTACGCATTGAGGTAACGTTCGCCGCCTTCAGGCAAACAAACAGCGCTGCCAGCAGCGCAACCAGCAGGAATAACCCGACCCAAATTTCATTTTTTTTCGTTTGCATGAACTCAATTCCCAAACATCAGTGCGGTCAGCACAAAATCCAGCCCCAGAACGGCAAGAGAGGCGTGCACAACGGTGCGTGTCGTTGCCCGGCTAATCCCGGCAGAGGTCGGGATCGCATCATAACCATTGAACAATGCAATCCAGGTGACTGTAATGGCGAACACCACGCTCTTAATCAGACAGTTAACCAGGTCCAGACGCCAGTCGACGGCATTTTGCATAGCCGACCAGAAGAAGCCTGCATCAATACCCTTCCAGCTTACGCCAACCAGTGAACCACCCCAGATACCCACTGCGACAAAAATAATCGTCAGCAACGGCAATGAAATGACGCCAGCCCAAAAACGTGGGGAAATCACCCGGCGCAGTGGATCGACGGCCATCATCTCCAGACTGGAAAGCTGTTCGGTCGCCCGCATCAGGCCAATTTCTGCGGTTAAGGCCGACCCGGCCCGCCCGGCAAACAGCAGCGCCGCAACAACCGGTCCCAACTCACGTAACAATGACAGTGCCACCAGCATACCGAGGCTGGTTTCCGCGCTGTAGGTCGTCAGCACCAGGTATCCCTGCAACCCCAGCACCATACCGATGAATACGCCAGAAACAATAATGATCAGCATCGATAAGACACCGACATTATAGAGCTGGCGGATCAGCAGCGGCGCATGTTTGCGAAACTCCGGCTTGCCGACAACCGCATTGAACAACATTAATCCGGCTCGCCCGAACGTCCTGAGGGTTTTTATTCCCCGATGTCCGAGTGATGCCAGCGCATTTAACAACATGGGTGGCTTAACTCCCTGTTTTGAGTAAATCGATGTGGTAGTCGCCCGCCGGGTAACGGAACGGAACCGGTCCATCGGCAATGCCGTCAAGGAACTGGCGTACGCGCGGATCGGCATTTTCTTGTAGTGCCTGAGCACTACCGTAGGCCACTATTTTTTTGTCCGCCATTATATAGGCGTAATCCGCAATACTCAGTACCTCAGGCACATCATGGGATACCACCACACAGGTGACGCCCAGCGCGCTGTTCAGTTCTGAAATTAGCTTCACCAGAACGCCCATGGTGATGGGATCCTGGCCGACGAACGGCTCATCAAACATGATGAGGTCTGGCTCCAGCGCGATAGCACGTGCTAACGCGGCGCGACGCGCCATCCCACCGGATAATTCAGAAGGCATTAATTTGGCCGCACCCCGCAGGCCGACGGCCTCGAGTTTCATCATCACCGTGCTCTTCAGCAACGGCGCTGGCAACGTCGTATGCTCGCGCAGAGGGTACGCGACGTTGTCAAACACATTCATGTCGGTAAATAGCGCACCAGACTGAAACAGCATACTCATGCGCTTACGCACGGTAAATAAACGCGAACGGGACATGGCCGGGACGTTCTCACCGTCAAACAGGATCTCGCCCTTATCCGGGGGGATCTGTCCGCCAATCAGACGCAACAGCGTCGTTTTGCCGATGCCTGATGGCCCCATGATCGCCGTCACCTTACCGCGCGGTACCGTCAGGGAAATATTATCAAAGATGCAGCGGTCACCCCGGGAAAAGCTGACATCGCGCATATCGACTAGATTCGCCACAGACTGCCCCATTGATTCATCCTTTACTATTGCCTCGTTGATCGAAGAGTTTGGCGCTCAATTTAGCCATGAACTCAACATATTTACAGATTATTGCCTGTCCTGGTTAGCGAAAGCTGGCATTTGTTTTACTTTTTAGCCGCATAAAGTCAAAATTAAGACTTCGTTACGGCTTCCAGAAGATCCTTCAAGTGGACCGGCGAGTATACCTGAAGAAAGGACTTTAGATGCTTTTAGCGACGGCGCTGTTAATAATTGGTTTACTTCTGGTGGTCTACGGTGCCGACCGTCTGGTATTTGCTGCATCCATTTTATGTCGAAACTTCGGTATTCCTCCCATTATCATCGGAATGACCGTGGTCAGCATGGGTACGTCGTTACCCGAGATAATTGTCTCCGTTGCCGCATCGATGAATGGGCAACTCGATCTGGCTGTCGGGACCGCTATAGGTTCTAACATCACCAACATTCTGCTTATTTTAGGCCTGTCGGCGCTGATTCATCCTTTTACCGTGCATTCTGATGTTCTGCGTCGTGAATTACCGCTAATGTTGCTGGTAAGTATTTTAGCTGCATCCGTCCTGTATGACGGGCAGTTAAGCCGCAGCGACGGTTTCTTTCTTCTGCTTCTGGCCGTGCTATGGCTGCTATTCATTGTTAAAATCGCCCGTCTGGCCGAGCGACAAGGCAATGACAGCCTGACACGTGAGCAGATAGCTGAGCTGCCGCGCGAAGGCGGATTACCGGTCGCATTTTTGTGGTTGGGCATTGCGCTGATTATCATGCCAATGGCAACACGTATGGTGGTGGACAACGCGACCGTACTGGCGAACTATTTCGCCATGAGCGAACTTACTATCGGGCTGACAGTGGTCGCCATTGGTACCAGCCTGCCGGAGCTGGCAACAGCGATTGCGGGTCTGCGTAAAGGTGAAAATGATATTGCCGTCGGTAACATTATCGGCGCAAACATTTTTAATATCGTTATCGTCCTCGGGCTACCGGCGCTGATTACGCCGGGTGAAGTCAACCCGATGGCCTTCACCCGTGACTATAGCGTCATGCTGCTGGTGAGCGTGATTTTTGCACTACTCTGCTGGCGACGTCCGCGCCAGATTGGTCGCGGCGCAGGTGCGCTGCTGACCGGCGGTTTTATCATATGGCTGGCGATGCTGTATTGGTTATCGCCACTTCTCGTTGGATAACTGGAAACGCATTATGTCGCACTTAGAGTTGCAACCGGGTTTTGACTTTCAGCAAGCAGGCAAGGAAGTCCTGGCAATTGAACGTGAAGGCCTGGCGGAGCTTGATCAGTACATCAACCAAAATTTTACCCTCGCATGCGAGAAAATATTCAGCTGCCCGGGCAAAGTGGTGGTGATGGGAATGGGGAAATCCGGCCATATCGGGCGGAAAATGGCAGCCACATTTGCCAGCACCGGCACCCCCTCATTTTTTGTACACCCAGGCGAAGCCGCACATGGCGATCTGGGTATGGTCTCGCCGCAGGATGTGGTCATCGCCATCTCTAACTCCGGTGAATCCAATGAGATAGCGGCGCTGATCCCGGTATTAAAACGTCTTCATGTACCGCTTATTTGCATGACCGGTCGTCCTGAAAGCAGTATGGCGCGTGCGGCAGATGTGCATCTGTGTGTTAAAGTGCCCAAGGAAGCTTGTCCGTTAGGCCTGGCGCCGACCAGCAGTACGACAGCAACACTGGTGATGGGCGATGCCCTAGCGGTGGCATTATTAAAAGCGCGCGGCTTTACCGCGGAAGATTTTGCGTTGTCTCATCCCGGTGGCGCACTGGGCCGTAAGCTTTTACTGCGCGTTAACGATATTATGCATACGGGCGACGAGATCCCGCATGTGACCAAAAATGCCAGCCTGCGTGACGCCTTAATTGAGATCACGCGTAAAAATCTCGGCATGACCGTCATTTGCGATGATGCCATGAAGATTGACGGTATTTTCACCGATGGCGATTTACGTCGTGTCTTCGATATGGGCGTTGATGTACGCCAGTTAGGCATTGCCGATGTGATGACCCCTGGAGGCATTCGCGTGCGTCCGGGTATTCTTGCCGTCGATGCCCTGAACTTAATGCAGTCCCGCCATATCACCTCGGTAATGGTTGCTGATGGCGACCAATTACTCGGTGTGTTACATATGCATGATCTGCTGCGTGCAGGTGTAGTGTAAGAAACTCAAGGATAACGAAAATGAGTAAAGCAGGTGCGTCGCTTGCGACCTGTTATGGACCCGTCAGCGCAGACGTTATCACCCGGGCAGAAAACATCCGTTTGCTGATCCTGGATGTGGATGGCGTACTGTCTGATGGTCTGATTTATATGGGCAACAACGGTGAAGAGCTGAAGGCTTTTAACGTCCGTGATGGTTACGGAATTCGCTGTGCGCTCACTTCCGGTATTGAGGTTGCCATTATTACCGGACGAAAGGCTAAACTTGTAGAAGATCGCTGTGCCACTTTGGGGATCACCCACCTGTATCAGGGGCAGTCAGACAAACTGGTTGCCTTTGGCGATCTCCTTAGCAAACTGGCGATCGCGCCGGAGAATGTCGCCTACGTTGGCGATGACCTGATCGACTGGCCGGTGATGGCTAAAGTGGGATTAAGCGTCGCGGTGGCAGATGCCCACCCTTTGCTGATCCCGCGAGCTGATTATGTCACCCACATTGATGGGGGACGTGGCGCTGTGCGTGAAGTCTGCGATTTATTACTCCTGGCGCAGGGCAAACTGGACGAGGCCAAAGGGCAATCGATATGAGCAAAACCAGACGTTGGGTTATCATTCTACTGTCGCTGGCTGTCCTTGTGATGATTGGTATTAATCTGGCAGACAAAGATGACACCACTCAGGTCGTCGTCAATAACAACGAGCCAACCTATAAGAGCGAACATACTGATACCGTCGTGTATAGTCCGGAAGGCGCGCTGAGCTATCACTTGATCGCACAACACGTTGAATATTATTCGGAACAAGCGGTTTCGTGGTTTACTCAACCAGTATTAACCACGTTTGATAAGGATAAAGTACCGACCTGGACGATCAAGGCCGACAAAGCCAAATTGACCAACGATCGGATGCTGTATCTGTACGGCCATGTTGAGGTTAACGCCCTGGTGCCTGACTCTCAACTACGCAGAATTACGACCGATAACGCGCAGATTAACCTGGTGACACAAGACGTCACTTCCGATGATCTGGTGACGTTGTATGGCACAACATTTAACTCCAGCGGACTGAAGATGCGCGGCAACTTACGCAGCAAGAACGCCGAGCTGATTGAAAAGGTTAGAACCTCCTATGAAATTCAAAACAAACAAACTCAGCCTTAATCTTGTACTTGCCAGCTCACTTCTGGCCGCCAGCATTCCGGCATTTGCCGTCACCGGCGATACCGAGCAGCCGATTCACATTGAATCGGACCAGCAGTCCCTGGATATGCAGGGCAACGTGGTGACGTTTACTGGCAACGTGATTGTGACTCAGGGCACCATCAAAATTAACGCCGATAAAGTCGTCGTGACCCGTCCTGGCGGTGAAGACGGCAAAGAAGTGATTGATGGCTATGGCAATCCAGCGACGTTTTACCAGATGCAGGACAACGGTAAACCGGTTAAAGGCCACGCCTCTCAGATGCACTATGAACTGGCGAAAGACTTTGTCGTTCTCACCGGCAAGGCGTATCTGGAACAGCTCGATAGCAACATCACGGGCGATAAGATCACCTATCTGGTAAAAGAGCAGAAAATGCAGGCCTTCAGCGATAAAGGCAAACGCGTCACCACCGTTCTGGTTCCGTCGCAGTTGCAGGACAAAAACAAGGCTCCGGCAGAGAAAAAAGGTAACTGATTCGTTATGGCAACATTAACTGCAAAGAACCTTGCAAAAGCCTATAAAGGCCGTCGTGTGGTTGAAGATGTCAGTCTGACCGTCAACTCCGGGGAGATCGTCGGTCTGCTCGGTCCTAACGGTGCAGGCAAGACAACAACCTTTTACATGGTAGTCGGCATTGTCCCGCGCGATGCGGGTAACATTATCATTGATGACGAAGACATCAGTCTGCTGCCTCTGCATGCGCGCGCGCGTCGCGGCATCGGCTACTTACCGCAGGAAGCGTCTATTTTCCGTCGCCTGAGCGTGTTTGATAACCTGATGGCGGTACTGCAAATTCGTGACGATCTGACCAGCGAGCAGCGGGAAGATCGGGCCAACGAGCTGATGGAAGAATTCCACATCGAGCACCTGCGCGACAGCTTAGGTCAGTCGCTCTCCGGTGGTGAACGACGCCGTGTGGAGATCGCTCGCGCACTGGCCGCTAATCCGAAATTTATCCTGCTGGATGAACCGTTTGCCGGTGTTGACCCGATTTCTGTTATTGATATTAAACGGATCATCGAACACCTGCGCGACAGCGGCCTTGGCGTGCTGATTACCGACCATAACGTCCGCGAAACGCTGGCAGTGTGTGAGCGCGCCTATATCGTAAGTCAGGGGCACCTGATCGCGCACGGCACGCCAACAGAAATACTGCAGGATGAGCACGTTAAGCGCGTATACCTTGGGGAAGACTTCAGACTCTGATAGGGTAGAAGACTTCACGTCACTGCAGGAGAAAACAACTCTGAACATGAAGCAAGGTTTGCAACTCAGGCTTAGCCAACAACTGGCGATGACGCCTCAGCTACAACAGGCTATCCGTCTGTTGCAGCTGTCCACGCTGGAACTTCAGCAAGAACTTCAGCAAGCGCTGGAAAGTAACCCACTGCTCGAGCAAACCGATCTTCACGACGAAATTGATACCCAGGAAAAACAGGACAGCGAAACCCTCGACACCGCAGATGCACTCGAACAAAAAGAGATGCCTGAGGAGTTGCCGCTTGACGCCAGTTGGGATGAAATATACACCGCCGGGACGCCTTCGGGCACCAGCGGAGATTACATCGACGACGAACTGCCTGTGTATCAGGGTGAGACCACGCAATCACTACAGGATTACCTGATGTGGCAAGTGGAACTGACCCCGTTCTCGGATACCGATCGCGCCATTGCGACATCCATTGTGGATGCGGTAGACGAAACCGGTTATCTCACCGTGACCCTGGACGATATTCTCGAAAGCATGGGCGATGACGACGTCGGTATGGACGAAATCGAAGCCGTGCTTAAACGCGTTCAGCGCTTTGATCCCGTTGGCGTGGCCGCCAAAGATCTCCGCGACTGCTTACTGATCCAACTTTCGCAGTTTGATAAAGCCACACCGTGGCTGGAAGAAGCGCGTCTGATCATCAGCGATCACCTCGATCTGTTAGCCAACCATGACTTCCGCACCCTGATGCGCGTGACCCGGCTGAAAGAAGACGTGCTGAAAGAAGCCGTCAATCTTATTCAGTCGCTGGATCCAAGACCTGGGCAATCGATCCAGACCGGCGAGCCGGAGTACGTCATTCCGGATGTGCTGGTGCGTAAGCATAACGATCTCTGGGTGGTCGAACTCAACGGCGACAGCATTCCGCGCTTACAGATTAACCAGCACTACGCCGCCATGTGCAATAGCGCGCGTAACGATGCCGACAGCCAGTTTATTCGTAGCAATCTGCAAGATGCGAAGTGGCTGATTAAAAGCCTGGAAAGCCGCAATGATACGTTGCTGCGCGTCAGCCGCTGCATCGTTGAGCAGCAGCAAGCTTTCTTTGAGCAAGGCGAAGAGTTTATGAAACCGATGGTGCTGGCGGATATCGCCCAGGCCGTCGAGATGCACGAATCGACCATTTCCCGTGTGACCACGCAAAAGTATCTGCACAGTCCGCGCGGCATTTTTGAATTGAAGTATTTCTTTTCCAGTCACGTTAACACTGAAGGCGGAGGTGAAGCCTCATCCACAGCTATCCGTGCGCTGGTGAAGAAATTAATTGCTGCGGAAAACCCCGCGAAACCACTGAGTGACAGCAAGTTAACCTCTATGCTGTCAGAACAGGGTATCATGGTGGCGCGCCGCACCGTTGCGAAGTACCGAGAGTCTTTATCCATTCCGCCGTCTAACCAGCGCAAACAGCTGGTGTGACCCAACCGATAAGGAAGACACTATGCAGCTCAACATCACTGGAAACAACGTCGAAATCACCGAAGCCCTGCGCGATTTTGTGAATACAAAATTTGCCAAGCTCGAACAATATTTCGACCGGATTAATCAGGTCTATATTGTGTTGAAAGTGGAGAAGGTTACACATATCTCGGATGCAACACTGCATGTGAACGGTGGCGAAATTCATGCCAGCGCGGAAGGTCAGGATATGTACGCCGCCATTGACGGTTTAATTGATAAACTGGCTCGGCAGTTAACAAAACATAAAGATAAACTGAAACAGCACTAACTTGTCCGGGCAGTTAGCGGGTGCAGGACGGCCTGTTGTGTAGCACAACGGGCCATTTGTACAGTTAGCGCTTAGGTGAAATTATGACAAATAACGATACGACTCTACAACTGAGCACTGTTCTTAACCAGGAATGTACACGCGCAGGCGTTCACTGCCAAAGCAAGAAACGCGCACTGGAAATCATCAGCGAACTTGCGGCAAAACAGCTTAGCTTGCCTTCTCAGGTGGTATTTGAAGCCATTCTGACGCGTGAAAAAATGGGCAGTACCGGCATCGGTAATGGTATTGCTATCCCGCACGGAAAGCTGGAAGAAGACACGATGCGCGCGGTTGGTGTGTTTGTTCAACTCGAAACACCCATCGCCTTCGACGCCATTGATAATCAACCTGTCGATCTGCTTTTCGCCCTGCTGGTCCCGGCAGACCAAACCAAGACGCATTTGCATACGTTGTCACTGGTCGCAAAACGTCTGGCAGATAAAACCATCTGTCGTCGTCTGCGCGCCGCGCAGAGTGACCAGGAGTTGTATCAAATCATCACGGACACCGAAGGTGGACAGGATGAAGCATAACAACCCAATGGCATCCTTTTTTGTCGTTGTGAGGAGAAACAGTACATGGTACTGATGATCGTCAGCGGCCGTTCAGGGTCAGGTAAATCTGTCGCCCTGCGTGCGCTGGAAGATATGGGTTTTTACTGCGTGGATAACCTTCCCGTAGTGCTGTTGCCCGATCTGGCTCGTACACTGGCCGATCGCCAGATTTCTGCGGCCGTCAGCATTGATGTGCGCAACATGCCTGAGTCCCCGGAAATTTTTGAGCAGGCAATGAATAATCTGCCCGAGGGTTTCTCACCACAGCTGCTGTTCCTTGATGCAGACCGTAACACGCTGATTCGTCGCTACAGCGACACGCGCCGTTTACACCCGCTCTCCAGCAAGAACTTGTCTCTGGAAAGCGCTATCGATAAGGAAAGCGATTTGCTGGAGCCACTGCGCTCTCGCGCTGACCTGATCGTTGATACCTCCGAAATGTCCGTACACGAACTGGCGGAAATGTTACGTACCCGACTGCTGGGTAAACGTGAACGTGAATTGACGATGGTATTCGAATCCTTTGGTTTCAAACACGGTATCCCGATTGATGCGGATTACGTCTTTGACGTGCGCTTTCTGCCTAACCCACACTGGGATCCAAAGCTGCGCCCAATGACCGGTCTTGACCGCCCCGTCGCCGCATTCCTCGACAGGCACACAGAAGTACACAATTTTATTTACCAGACTCGCAGCTATCTTGAGCTATGGTTACCCATGCTGGAGACCAACAACCGTAGCTACCTTACCGTAGCCATCGGCTGTACCGGCGGGAAACACCGTTCGGTGTATATTGCTGAGCAGTTGGCAGACTACTTCCGCTCACGCGGTAAAAACGTGCAGTCACGCCATCGTACGCTGGAAAAACGTAAATCATGACCGTGAAGCAAACCGTTGAAATCACCAATAAGCTGGGCATGCATGCCCGCCCAGCGATGAAACTGTTTGAATTGATGCAGGGTTTCGAAGCAGAAGTTTTGCTGCGTAATGATGAAGGAACGGAAGCCGAGGCCAACAGCGTTATCGCTCTGCTGATGCTGGATTCAGCCAAAGGGCGTCAGATAGAAGTCGAAGCCACGGGACCACAGGAAGTAGAAGCCCTGGCCGCAGTGATTGCCCTGTTTAATTCAGGGTTTGATGAAGATTAATCGAGTACACAGAACGTAGCAGTAGGCCGGATAAGGCGTTTACGCCGCATCCGGCAATAACTACGCTAATACAGCTTATTTTCCCGCATAAACGACTCACCACCTAACTGGCGCATTTGGCGCATAATCCAGGCCTGGCGGTTACGCACATAACCAGAAGGCGCATTCGCCTTAAAACGCAAAGGATTGGGCAATACTGCCGCCAGCAAGGCCGCTTCAGACAGGCTCAACCGACTGGCCGGTTTATGAAAATACCGTTGCGCCGCCGCCTCCACGCCAAATATCCCATCGCCAAACTCGGCGATATTCAAATAGACGGTCAAAATACGTTTCTTACTCCAGACGGTTTCCATACCCAGCGTTAGCCCGGCTTCGAGACCTTTACGCACCCAGCTACGTCCATCCCACAAAAAGAGGTTTTTCGCCGTCTGTTGCGATAACGTTGACGCCCCGCGAATGCGGTTTTCATTGCGTTCATTGTGCGCCAGCGCTTTCTCTATGGCGGTGACGTCAAACCCCCAGTGGTCTGGAAACTTCTGGTCCTCCGCAGCAATCACCGCCAGCCCCATCCACGGTGAGATCTCATCCATACTCACCCAGTCCGAGTGCGCCACATAGCCGAAATCACCGGACAGCCATGCGCCCAGCTGTCGCTCGACCATTACCGCCGAGAAAGGCACAGGCATCACGCTGAAAAGTGCAATGCCCCCGCCCCAGAATACGGCGAGGACAACCACCGCCCGCAGAAAAATACGTCGCAGAAAGGCGGTTACTCCTTTTCTCATTCAGTCAGCACCAGCACACGCGATACCAGTTTATCGATGCCACTCGCAGCCTGAGCGATGTCCTGCGCCAGCATATAGGCAGGCGTGGTGACGATTTTGTTGTCTTCATCGACGACAATATCATCAACCGGACAAGGCACATGCTCAGCGCCCATCTCTTCCAGCACCTCTGCCGTGTCGATATCAGTGCCGATGGTCAGACGCAGCGGGAAGTCAAAAATTTTAGGTAACATGGCAGGCGCAATGCACATAAACCCCAACGGCTTACCCGCCTGATGCATGGCCACCGCCAGCGCGGCTAAATCGCTGTCAACCCGGCATTCGCTGCCCTGACTGGCAAAATTGCTCAGATTTTTGGCCGCACCAAACCCACCCGGCACGATCAACGCATCCAGTTCCGATGAGACTGCCTGCGCAAGTGGGCGAATATCGCCACGTGTGATACGCGCGGCTTCAATTAGCACATTGCGAGTTTCCAGCATCGGCTCGCCGGTCAGATGATTAATCACATCCGCTTGTTGTTTATCTGGTGCGAAACAGACAGCCTGAGCGCCGTTGCGGGCAATCGCCAGAAGCGTGAGAACAGTTTCATGGATCTCTGCACCGTCATACACGCCGCATCCGCTGAGCACTACACCCACTTTTTTCATCGCAATACTCCTTTCTCAACTGGCTGAAACATATTAGTTATTATGATTTAAATGCTACGCTTCACACATTTAACTGATTCATGTAACAAATTATTTAAGATTTGCTATCTTAACTGCGTGCGGCCTGAAAATTAGGGCTGCGCCCTTGTAAACAATGATAATAATTTACGGCGCAGCCACGATTTCCCTGGTGTTGGCGCAGTATTCGCGCACCCCGGTCAAGCCGGGGTCATTTTTTTTCCACGCTCGCCACCCAGGCTTTTAATACTGCCACGTCGTGCTGCCACTCCTGCTTCATCTCTTCAATCCATTCAGCAACGTTATCTTCCCAGGCAGGAAGATCCGGCGACTGGATTTGCTGACCTAGCTGTTGCAGGTGACGCAGCCCCACTGAACCTGCTGCGCCTTTAATTTTATGGCCTTCCTCAACAACACCTTTTTTATCCCGTGCCGTCAGGTTGGACTCCAGCACGCTCAAATATCCCGGCATCATCTTCTCAAATACCGCCAGCCCGTCGGTAATTAACTTCGGTCCCACCAGCTCGAGGTATTGTTCCAACATAGGAATATCTAACAGCGCTTGCGATTTACTGCTTTCTTCAGATGTCACAGTGCTCTCCTCTTCGTTTCGGGTATCCCAGTATTTTTTGATCATGGCGGTTAGCGCCGGAACCGACAGCGGCTTACTCAGCACGTCGTCCATGCCTGCGTCCAGATACTCTTTTTTATCTTTCAGTACGTTGGCGGTGAGTGCAACCAGCGGTGGCAGATCTTCACGGGCGTATTTTTGCGTGAGCTCCCGCGAGATATCCAGACCGGTCATATCCGGTAGCTGAATATCCAGCAGCACCAGGTCATATTCACCCGGCGTAAACATTTCCAGCGCGGCTTTCCCGGTCATCGCGACATCCACGCTGTTGCCTAATTTTTCCAGCACGGAGCGCGCAACAATAACGTTCAGCTCAATGTCTTCTACCAGCAGCACATTCAGGGCTGGCAGCGGCATTTCATCGTCTTCAAAAGCATCTTCAATCTCTTCCGCTACCGCGGGGGCATGCACGGTTAGCGTAAAGATGGACCCTTTTCCTGCCTGGCTGGAAACCGTAATATCACCGCCCATGTTTTTCGCCAGACGCTTCGACACGGCCAAACCAATCCCTGTCCCCGTTGCCGGTTTACCGCCGTTGCTGTCCTTCACCTGATAATACATAGCGAAGATTTTATCCTGCTCATCCTGCGGAATGCCGATGCCGGAATCTTCAACTTCGAAATGCAGCATATTCCCCTGGTCATAGCGCGCCCGCACGGTCACCTGCCCCTGCTGGGTAAACTTCACGGCGTTGCTGATCAGATTCCACAGGATCTGACGCAGACGCGTTCCGTCGGTAATGACCTTATGCGGCAGCGGTAACGTCGGCTCAAGCACAAAACGCAGCCCCTTTTGCTGCGCCTGTAGGCCAGAGAGGTTTTCCAGATCCGCCATAAAGCTGGTGAAATCGATCGGCTGGTTATCGAGCTGGACTTTACGTCGCTCCATCTTATCCATATCGATAATATCGTTGAAAATATTCCCCAGCGTCACAGCAGAGACGTGGATTGTTTTCAGGTATTTTTCCTGCTCCGCGGTCAGATCCGTATCCAGCAGGATCCGGCTTAAGCCGACAATGCCGTTAAGCGGGGTGCGCAGCTCGTGGCTGATGGTAGAAATAAAGGTGGTCTTATCGCGGCTGGCGCGCTCAAGCGCGTCCTGATAACGCTTACGCTCGGTAATATCGCGCCCAAAGCCCATCAGACCATGTCGTTTACCTACGCGGTCATAGTAAGGCACTTTGCGAATTTCAAAGCAGGCTTTGCGCCCGTCCGGGTAGTCCAGCCACTGTTCGTAGGTGAGCGAAACATTATGGCGGAACACCTTCTCGTCGGTCTCAATCACCTTTTCAGCCGCTTCAGGAGAGTAAACGTCAGCCGGTTTTAAGTTCACCAGCTGCTTTTCGCTTTTGCCGGTCAGCAGCTCCATGGCACGGTTACAGCCGGAAAACTCCTTATCTTCATTGCGATAAAAAACCAGATCCGGCGAGGCATCAAGGAAAGAGCGTAAAAAGGAAGACTGTTGCTCAAGCTGGATCTGCGCCTCTTCGCGCTCTTTGATTTCAACCTTCAGTTGCTCGAATGTTTCCTGGCGCTCTGCTTCGGCTTTTTCACGCTCAACAATTTCCTGATTGAGCTGGGCAATATTATCTTTCAGCTGCACATTGAGCTTGAGATCGCGCTCGCGCATCTCTTCCAGCTTTTGTACCAGTCGTGACAGGCGTTGCCGGGACTCCTCAAGTTGCTCCACCACCACAGACAAGAAATAGACGGCCCAGGGGGTAATTAACAGACCAAAAAAGATAGAACGGATGACATCAATGCTTTCTACCTGGCCATGCAGCACCATGGTGACAGCCATCTGCACCACAATTGCCAACACGACCAGAGCCAGCGCCAACAGCAGCGAAAAGCGCACCAGACCTAACTTCATCATCAGGTCGACGTAATATTGCGCCAGCATACGGATTTGCTTCATAGAGGGTTCCTTCACGACAACTTGGCACAATAATACTCAATTCTCAGCGTGACGTTGAAGATTGTGCAAGAAATGCGGAGGTTATCGGTGAAATGACCGCGGAGAGGCCATCGTAGGCCTGATAAGCAAAGCGCCATCAGGCAAGCAGGCGCAGATTGCCGGATGTCGGCTTTGCCTTATCCGGCCTACGGAGAGTTAGTTCTCAGGCTGTACCCATGGCGTACCGAGCGCCGAGCCTTGCACACCGTACTTGTTAAGGTACTTATCCAGTTCGACCATGCCGGTCCAGCGGTTTTCACACCATAGCGGTGCCAACAGCGTTGGGCGGCGCGCGCTGGCGGAAATTCGATGATAAATCACCTCTGGCGGCGTATGACGGATCATCTCCCCGGCGGTAACCGTATAGTCGTCCAGTTCAATTCCGTTCAGCCGCCCGGCTTCCCAGGCTTTCGCCATCGTACTGCCTTTCACAATATGCAGCGGGTGCAGCTTAATACCGTCAACACCCGTCTCCACTACACGTTCCATGGTTTGCAGGCATTCTGCCTGCCCTTCTCCCGGCAGACCGACAATCAGGTGCGAGCACACTTTCAGCCCACGCTCGCGTGCCAGTCGCGTAGTGCGTTGGTAGCAGGCAAAATCATGGCCGCGGTTAATACGATGCAGGGTTTTGTCATGCGCGGTTTGCAAACCGAGCTCCAGCCATACCTCATAGCCGAGGTCTTTATACTCGCAAAGCAGATCGAGTACCGCATCCGGCACGCAGTCGGGGCGCGTCCCAACGCATAACCCGACGATACTGGCCTGGCTAACCGCCTGCTGATACATCGAACGCAGCACCTGCACTTCAGCAAAGGTGCTGGTATAGGCCTGGAAATAGGCCAGATAGCGTTTCGCGCGATTGACCAGATGCGCCTGATGCTCAAGCTGCTCGGCAATAGAATGGTGCTGCTGTGCTTCATCGGCAAACGAGGCGACATTGCAGAAAGTACACCCGCCACGTCCGATGGTGCCATCACGATTTGGACAGCTAAAGCCGCCGTGAAGCGTGAGTTTATGAACCTTTTGCCCGTAACGGCGAGAAAGATCCCCACCAAACATATTGACTAATTTCTGTAACTGCATAATCTGGTAGACCGCGCCTTGAAAAGAGGCCAAAGCCTGCCATTTTTTGCCCCAGTCGGCGATGACCTGGATCAATCGCCCTGGCGTGCTTTTATTCATTGCATAACAAATCAAAATAATCGAAATTTCATTCATTCAAAATGAAATTACTTTTCCTTATATCCGACTGTTTTTTTTATCTTCTTATACTCTCAGCATAAAAACAGTATCTTTAAGACGCCAAAACTCCAAAAACCAGCATAAAATGCCAAGCATAGCGATAAACAAAGGGAGGACGGGGGATATACAGCCTTTCTGACAGTGAGACAGATCACACTTCGCTCCCCATCCCCCTTGCGTTAAATCAATGTAAAAAAGCCTTAAATTTCAACATATTCATAAAGTTAATCGCCCTATAGCACATTTTTGCATAAATAAGATTGCCATTTGACCTGTGTGTGGATTCCCGATAACGTGGAAATCCGCTGGAAGCTTTCTGGATGAGCAGCCTGCTCATCATATTTATGCAGTAATTGAGATTCCCTCTGAAGCAAGTCCTCAAACTTGTTTGACCTATGCGAAAAGGATAAAGAGGGCGAATGCGAGGTAAGCGTATGACACGCAAACCCCGTCGCCATGCTCTTGGTGTGCCCGTGCGCAACGGTCCAGATGGGAATCCCGCAGAGCCTGGGGAGGTTCACTGATATGTTGTACGATAAATCCCTTGAGAGGGATAACTGTGGTTTCGGCCTGATCGCCCACATAGAAGGCGAACCTAGCCACAAGGTAGTGCGTACCGCCATACACGCACTGGCCCGCATGCAGCACCGTGGCGCAATTCTAGCCGATGGTAAAACCGGCGATGGTTGCGGTTTGCTGTTACAAAAACCTGACCGCTTTTTCCGCATCGTGGCGCAAGAGCGCGGCTGGCGTTTAGCTAAAAACTATGCCGTCGGCATGATCTTTTTAAATAAAGACGCTGAACTGGCTGCAGCTTCTCGTCGCATTGTCGAAGAAGAATTACAGCAGGAAACCCTGTCGATTGTCGGCTGGCGCGACGTGCCGACCAACGAAGGTGTTCTCGGTGAAATCGCCCTCTCCTCCCTGCCTCGTATCGAGCAAATTTTTGTCAACGCCCCTGCGGGCTGGCGTCCGCGTGATATGGAGCGCCGCCTGTTCATCGCGCGCCGTCGCATCGAAAAACGCCTCCAGGACGATAAAGACTTCTACGTGTGTAGCTTGTCGAACCTGGTCAATATCTATAAAGGTCTGTGTATGCCGGCGGATCTGCCGCGCTTTTACCTGGACCTGGCGGACCTGCGTCTGGAATCGGCCATCTGCCTGTTCCACCAGCGCTTCTCCACCAATACCGTACCGCGCTGGCCGCTGGCGCAACCGTTCCGCTACCTGGCGCATAACGGTGAAATCAACACCATCACCGGCAACCGCCAGTGGGCACGCGCACGTACCTATAAATTCCAGACGCCACTGATCCCAGACCTGCACGACGCCGCACCGTTCGTTAACGAAACCGGCTCCGACTCCAGCTCAATGGATAACATGCTGGAACTGCTGCTGGCTGGCGGGATGGACATTATCCGTGCCATGCGTTTACTGGTGCCGCCGGCCTGGCAGAACAACCCGGATATGGACCCGGAGCTGCGCGCGTTCTTTGACTTTAACTCCATGCACATGGAGCCGTGGGATGGCCCGGCGGGCATTGTTATGTCCGACGGCCGTTTTGCCGCCTGTAACCTTGACCGTAACGGCCTGCGTCCGGCGCGCTACGTCATCACCAAAGACAAGCTGATTACCTGCGCCTCTGAAGTTGGGATCTGGGATTATCAGCCGGATGAAGTCGTCGAGAAAGGTCGCGTCGGCCCTGGCGAGCTGATGGTTATCGATACCCGCAGCGGGCGCATTCTGCACTCCGCCGAAACCGATGACGATCTGAAAAGCCGCCATCCGTACAAAGAGTGGATGGAGAAGAACGTCCGCCGTCTGGTGCCGTTCGAAGACCTCGCAGACGATCAGGTCGGCAGCCGCGAACTGGACGATGACACGCTCGCCAGCTATCAGAAACAGTTTAACTACAGCGCCGAAGAGCTGGATTCCGTGATCCGCGTGCTCGGTGAAAACGGTCAGGAAGCGGTCGGCTCAATGGGTGATGATACCCCCTTTGCCGTGCTGTCCAGCCAGCCGCGCATCATTTATGACTACTTCCGTCAGCAGTTCGCGCAGGTGACTAACCCGCCGATCGACCCGCTGCGTGAAGCGCATGTTATGTCGCTGGCCACCAGCATCGGTCGTGAGATGAACGTCTTCTGCGAAGCCGAAGGTCAGGCACACCGCCTGAGCTTTAAATCGCCGATCCTGCTGTACTCCGATTTCACCCAGCTCACCACCATGAAAGAGGAGCATTACCGCGCCGACCGCCTCGATATCACCTTCGACGTGACCGAAACCACCCTCGAAGAGACCGTCAAGGCATTGTGCGATAAGGCGGAACAGATGGTGCGTAACGGTACGGTGCTGCTGGTGCTCTCTGACCGTAACATCGCGAAAAACCGCCTGCCGGTTCCGGCACCGATGGCCGTGGGCGCAGTGCAAACGCGCCTTGTAGAACAAAGCCTGCGTTGCGACGCCAACATCATCGTTGAAACCGCCAGCGCCCGCGACCCGCACCATTTTGCTGTCCTGCTCGGCTTTGGCGCGACGGCCATTTACCCGTATCTCGCGTATGAAACGCTGGGACGGCTGATCGACACTCAGGCGATTGCCAAAGATTACCGGACCGTGATGCTGAACTACCGTAACGGCATCAACAAAGGTCTGTACAAAATCATGTCCAAAATGGGCATTTCGACCATCGCCTCTTACCGCTGCTCGAAGCTGTTTGAAGCTGTTGGTCTGCACGATGATGTCGTGGCGCTGTGCTTCCAGGGCGTGGTCAGCCGTATTAGCGGCGCAGGGTTTAGCGACTTCCAGCAAGATCTGCTGAACCTCTCCAAACATGCATGGCTGGCACGTAAACCTATCAGCCAGGGCGGTTTGCTCAAATACGTCCACGGCGGCGAATACCATGCCTACAACCCGGACGTGGTGCGCACGCTGCAACAGGCGGTACAAAGCGGCGAGTACAGCGACTATCAGGAATATGCCAAGCTGGTCAATGAGCGTCCGGCGGCCACGCTGCGCGATCTGTTGGCGATTACGCCTGGCGATGAAGCCGTAAGCATTAGCGAAGTAGAACCCGCAACCGAACTGTTTAAACGCTTTGATACCGCAGCTATGTCCATCGGCGCATTAAGCCCCGAAGCACACGAAGCGCTGGCCGAAGCCATGAACAGCATCGGCGGCAACTCGAACTCCGGTGAAGGCGGTGAAGACCCGGCGCGCTATGGCACCAATAAAGTGTCGCGCATTAAGCAGGTTGCTTCCGGTCGCTTTGGCGTAACCCCGGCGTATCTGGTCAACGCCGATGTCATCCAGATTAAAGTCGCTCAGGGCGCGAAACCTGGCGAAGGCGGTCAGTTACCGGGTGATAAAGTCACCCCGTACATCGCCAAACTGCGCTATTCGGTGCCGGGCGTGACGCTGATCTCCCCGCCGCCGCACCACGATATTTACTCTATCGAAGACTTAGCGCAGCTGATTTTCGACCTCAAACAGGTCAACCCGAAAGCGATGATCTCCGTGAAGCTGGTTTCCGAACCAGGCGTTGGCACCATCGCCACAGGCGTGGCGAAAGCCTATGCGGATCTGATCACCATTGCTGGCTACGATGGCGGTACCGGCGCAAGCCCGCTCTCCTCGGTGAAATATGCGGGCTGCCCGTGGGAACTCGGTCTGGTGGAAACCCAGCAGGCGCTGGTCGCTAACGGTCTGCGTCACAAGATTCGTCTGCAGGTTGATGGCGGTCTGAAAACCGGTGTCGATATCATTAAAGCGGCGATTCTGGGTGCGGAAAGCTTCGGCTTCGGTACCGGTCCAATGGTGGCGCTGGGCTGTAAATACCTGCGTATTTGCCACCTGAACAACTGCGCAACCGGCGTGGCGACTCAGGATGACAAACTGCGTAAGAATCACTATCACGGCCTGCCGTTCAAAGTGACTAACTACTTTGAATTTATCGCCCGCGAAGTCCGTGAGCTGATGGCGCAACTGGGTGTGAAGCGTCTGGTGGATCTGATTGGTCGTACCGACCTGCTCAAAGAGCTGGAAGGGTTTACCGCCAAGCAACAGAAACTGGAACTGTCTCGTCTGCTGGAAACCGCCGAACCGCATCCGGGTAAAGCGCTGCATTGCACCGAGAACAACCCGCCGTTTGATAACGGCGTGCTGAACGCCCAGTTGTTACAGCAAGCGAAACCGTTTGTCGACGAGCGCCAGAGCAAAACCTTCTGGTTCGATATCCGCAACACCGACCGTTCCGTTGGCGCGTCGCTGTCGGGCTATATCGCGCAAACGCATGGCGATCAGGGGCTGGCGTCTGACCCAATCAAAGCGCACTTCAGCGGTACCGCAGGCCAGAGCTTCGGCGTGTGGAACGCGGGCGGCGTGGAGTTGTATCTGACCGGTGATGCCAACGACTATGTCGGTAAAGGTATGGCGGGCGGTCTGCTGGCAGTGCGTCCTCCGGTTGGCTCTGCTTTCCGTAGCCATGAGGCGAGCATCATTGGTAACACCTGTCTGTATGGCGCCACCGGTGGCCGCCTGTTTGCCGCGGGTCGTGCAGGTGAGCGCTTTGCAGTACGTAACTCCGGCGCAATCACCGTGGTTGAAGGTATTGGCGACAACGGCTGCGAATATATGACCGGCGGCATCGTCTGTATTCTCGGAAAAACGGGCGTCAATTTCGGAGCGGGTATGACGGGTGGATTCGCCTACGTGCTCGACGAAGACGGTGAGTTCCGCAAACGCGTGAACCCGGAACTGGTAGAAGTGCTGAACGTGGACTCGCTGGCTATCCACGAGGAACACCTGCGCGGTTTGATTACCGAGCACGTACAGCATACCGGCTCTTCACACGGCGAAGAGATCCTGGCTAACTGGCCAGCATTCTCGGCGAAATTCGCGCTGGTAAAACCAAAATCCAGTGATGTGAAAGCACTGTTGGGTCACCGTAGTCGTAGCGCAGCAGAGCTGCGTGTGCAGGCGCAGTAAGGGGTAGCAGCAATGAGTCAGAACGTATACCAATTTATCGACCTGCAGCGCGTTGATCCGCCTAAGAAGCCGCTGAAGATCCGTAAGATCGAGTTTATCGAGATCTACGAGCCGTTTTCCGAAGGCCAGGCCAAAGCACAGGCAGACCGCTGCCTGTCCTGCGGTAACCCGTACTGCGAGTGGAAGTGTCCGGTGCATAACTACATCCCGAACTGGCTGAAACTGGCGAACGAGGGGCGTATTTTTGAAGCGGCAGAACTGTCGCACCAGACCAACACTCTGCCGGAAGTCTGTGGCCGCGTGTGCCCGCAGGATCGTCTGTGTGAAGGATCCTGTACGCTGAACGATGAGTTCGGCGCGGTGACTATCGGTAACATCGAGCGCTATATCAACGATAAAGCATTCGAAATGGGCTGGCGCCCGGATATGACCGGCGTGCGTCAAACCGACAAGCGCGTGGCGATCATCGGTGCCGGTCCGGCAGGCCTGGCCTGTGCTGATGTGCTGACCCGCAACGGCGTGAAGACGGTGGTATTTGACCGCCACCCGGAAATCGGCGGTCTGCTGACCTTCGGTATTCCAGCCTTCAAACTGGAAAAAGAGGTGATGACCCGCCGTCGTGAAATCTTCACCGATATGGGCATTGAGTTCAAATTGAACGTGGAAGTGGGCCGCGATGTACAGCTTGACGATCTGCTGAAAGATTATGACGCCGTGTTCCTTGGCGTAGGTACCTATCAGTCGATGCGCGGTGGGCTGGAAAACGAAGACGCTTCCGGTGTGTTTGATGCCCTGCCGTTCCTGATCGCCAATACCAAACAGTTGATGGGCTTTGGCGAAAGCAGCGACGAGCCGTACATCAGCATGGAAGGCAAACGCGTCGTCGTTCTCGGCGGTGGCGATACCGCGATGGACTGCGTGCGGACCTCGGTTCGCCAGAACGCAGCACATGTCATCTGCGCTTATCGTCGTGACGAAGAGAACATGCCGGGTTCCAAACGCGAAGTGAAAAATGCGCGTGAAGAAGGCGTCGAATTCCAGTTCAACGTCCAGCCTTTAGGCGTGGAAGTGAACGCCAACGGTAAGGTATGCGGTGTGAAAATGGCGCGTACTGAAATGGGTGAACCGGATGCGAAGGGCCGTCGCCGTGCGGAGATCGTCGCCGGTTCCGAACACGTTGTTCCGGCAGATGCGGTGGTACTGGCGTTTGGCTTCCGTCCGCATAGTATGGAGTGGCTGGCAAAACACAGCGTCGAACTGGATTCTCAGGGCCGCATTATTGCTCCAGAGCGCAGCGACAACGCCTTCCAGACCAGCAACCCGAAAATCTTCGCCGGTGGCGACATCGTGCGCGGTTCGGATCTGGTAGTCACCGCGATTGCCGAAGGTCGTAAAGCGGCAGACGGTATCCTGAACTACCTGGAAGTGTAATACAGCCTCTTAAGGCATCTCATCTGCCCGGGTGGGTGAGATGCCAAATTCCTGCCGCAATACCGCCAAACCTGCCGATTAAGCCAGTCTGACAACACGTTTAGTAAACAGGGCAAATAACCTTAACACCCCAAACAGATCAACATCATAAATAATAACCATGTAAAAATCAGACGAAAACGTTTGCTTTACGTTGAGAACTGTATATTATGCGGCGGATTTTTTGGGCAAAATTCATGGAGGCGTTGTGTCGCAAGACAACAATTATAGCCAGGGCCCCGTCCCTCTGGCGGCGCGAAAAGGCGTAGTTCCACTAACATTTGTCATGTTGGGACTCACATTCTTTTCCGCCAGTATGTGGACCGGTGGCACACTCGGTACCGGTCTTTCTTATAATGATTTCTTCCTGGCAGTTCTCTTCGGTAATCTTCTCCTCGGTATTTACACTGCATTTCTCGGTTTTATCGGCGCAAAAACAGGGCTCTCAACCCACCTTCTGGCGCGTTACTCATTTGGTGTGAAAGGTTCATGGCTTCCCTCTCTGCTGTTAGGCGGCACACAGGTAGGCTGGTTTGGCGTTGGTGTGGCCATGTTTGCTATCCCGGTTGGCAAAGCGACGGGAATTGACGTCAATATCCTGATTGCGGTTTCCGGTCTGTTGATGACCCTGACCATCTTTTTTGGCATCTCAGCGCTGACCGTTTTATCAATCATCGCCGTACCTGCCATCGTTGTTCTTGGCAGCTACTCCGTCTGGCTGGCGGTGAGTGATGTCGGCGGTTTGGAGCATTTAAAAGCGATAGTGCCGCAAACGCCGCTGGATTTCTCCACCGCACTGGCGCTGGTAGTCGGCTCGTTTGTCAGCGCAGGGACATTAACCGCTGACTTCGTCCGTTTTGGCCGCAACGCCAAAGGCGCGGTGCTGATCGCCATGGTGGCGTTTTTCCTTGGCAACTCCTTGATGTTCATCTTCGGCGCTGCGGGCGCGGCTGCGGTTGGACAGGCGGATATCTCTGACGTGATGATTGCCCAGGGACTGCTGCTGCCCGCGATCATCGTTCTCGGCCTGAATATCTGGACCACCAACGATAATGCGCTGTACGCATCGGGCCTGGGATTTGCCAATATTACCGGCCTTTCCAGCCGTACGCTGTCGGTGGCTAACGGTATTATTGGCACACTGTGCGCGCTGTGGCTTTACAATAACTTTGTCGGCTGGCTGACATTTCTGTCGGCAGCGATTCCCCCGATTGGCGGGGTGATCATCGCCGACTATCTGCTGAACCATCGCCGCTATGCCGACTTCAGCAAAGCGCAATTTATTTCCGTAAACTGGATAGCGATCCTGTCCGTTGCACTGGGCATTGCCGCAGGCCACTATATTCCCGGCATCGTGCCCGTCAATGCCGTACTCGGCGGCGTATTCAGCTATATCCTGCTGAATCCACTTTTCAATCGCAGCCTTGCTAAATCCCCGGAGGTCAGCCATGCAGAATAATAACATCACCATTCATCAGGCGCGTTTACAGGGACGTGAAGGGTTATGGCAAATCACGATTGAAAACGGGCGCTTTAGCCGTATTGAGCCTCAAGACGCAGCTACGTTGCCACAGGGTGAAGTGCTTGATGCCGAAGGTGGTCTGGCAATTCCCCCGTTTGTTGAGCCACATATCCATCTCGACACCACGCAAACCGCGGGGGAGCCGAGCTGGAACCAGTCTGGTACATTGTTTGAAGGCATTGAGCGCTGGGCTGAACGTAAGGCAATGCTCACTCACGAAGACGTCAAAGCGCGCGCCATGCAGACCCTGAAGTGGCAAATGGCCAACGGCATTCAGTATGTCCGTACTCACGTTGACGTTTCCGACCCTACGTTGACGGCGCTAAAAGCCATGCTGGAGGTGAAGCAAGAAGTCGCTCCGTGGGTAGAGCTACAGATTGTCGCGTTCCCGCAAGAAGGCATTCTTTCTTATCCCAACGGTGAAGCGCTCCTGGAGGAAGCCGTGCGTCTGGGCGCCGACGTCATTGGCGCGATCCCGCACTTTGAATTCACGCGTGAATATGGCGTAGAGTCGCTGCATAAGATTTTCGCTCTGGCGCAAAAATACGACAAACTTATCGACGTGCACTGTGACGAAATCGATGATGAGCAATCCCGCTTTGTTGAAACCGTTGCGGCGCTGGCGCATCGCTACAATATGGGCGAGCGCGTGACCGCCAGCCATACCACGGCGATGCATTCCTACAACGGCGCGTATGCTTCCCGTCTTTTCCGCCTGTTGAAAATGTCCGGCATTAACTTTGTCGCAAATCCACTGGTGAATATTCACCTGCAAGGGCGCTTTGACACTTATCCTAAGCGTCGTGGTGTTACGCGCGTCAAAGAGATGCTGGAAGCGGAGATCAACGTCTGCTTCGGTCATGATGACGTCTTCGATCCGTGGTATCCGCTGGGCACTGCGAATATGCTGCAGGTGCTGCATATGGGATTACACGTGTGCCAGCTGATGGGATACGGACAAATTAACGATGGGTTGAACCTAGTCACCACCCACAGCGCGAAAACCCTGCACCTGCAGGACTACGGTCTGAACGTGGGGAATTCTGCGAATCTGGTGATTTTGCCTGCAGAAAATGGGTTTGACGCGGTTCGTCGCCAGACGCCTGCCCGTTATTCCATTCGTCATGGTCGAGTCATTGCCGAGACGGTCCCAAGCCAAACCACACTGCATCTGACGCAGCCAGAAACGGTGACGTTTAAGCGCTAGGTCGTTACATTCCATGTCGGATGGCGTTAGCCCTGCCATCCGACACAGTCTCTCATTCTCAAGCTTGTAATAAGCTGGCGCGGACTTTGATCACCACCTTTTTGATGTCCATCGGGGTCTGCACCACACAACCCGGTTTATGCGGCTCGCCCGGCATAAAAATCACAAATTTTCCCGGCTTCAGTACCATAGCCTGTTCATCGGCAATCTGGCTGCACAGCTGATAATCATCCTCGATGTGCATCTCTTCGCAGTGACGAGCAGAATCGGTCATCCCGAACAGAATCCGTTCTTCGCCGGACAACAGCATCTGAATATCAATGTACTGCTGATGCAGCTCCGCTTTCTTATGCTCTGGGCTCTGCGTTGTAAATTGCATGACATTCATAAAAATATTCTCGCCCTGCAACGTGTAGCGCCCAGGCGCCTTCTCCTGCGGATTCGCCGCAATGGCAAGCGTTAACGCCTGCTGCAAGACCGGATGTAATCCGGCAGAAGGCAGTGAATTCAACGCATCTGATATCATCATCATTCTCCCTGGGCCAACAGCGCGGCCCCCAGTAATCCAGCGTCATGACGGTAATGCGCCGCCAGCAATTCCACGTGATAGGCCAAAGGCTCTTGTGCCAGATAATGTTCCACCAGCGCCAGATACCCTTCAGCCAGCCCAACGCTGCCGCCAATCACCACAATCTGGCAATCAGTCATGGCCTTCACATCGGCAACAAGCCTTGCCAAAGTACGCGCCGATCGATGGATCAACCGGCTGGCCTGCTCATCCCCCTGCCCGGCACGGCTAAAAATAGTTTTGGCGTCGCATCCGGCAAGCGCGCCTTCGGCAGCCGCCGCTATTCCACGACCGGATGCGATCGCCTCAACGCAGCCCACACGCCCGCAGCCGCAAACAGGCCCATGCGGATCGGCCAGCGTATGTCCCAGATGCCCAGCCAAACCGCCGACTCCGGTCAGCAGTTTCCCACCGCTGACGACTCCCCCGCCAACGCCTGTGGAGACGGTAATAAACACCAGATCGCGGTACTCACCACCAAGCGCATGGTACTCAGCCCACGCCGCTGCCTGTGCGTCATTGACGGCCAGCGTCGGCAGGCCGGTGATTTGTTCCAGCGTTTGTGTCAGCGGAAAATGCATCAACCCGCCGAGGTTATGCGGATTCAGCGCCAGTAAAGCCCCCTCACGGATAATCCCCGTCGAGGCGATCGCCACCCGATTAGCACGCCCCTGTAGCGGGGCAACCAGTGTTTGTAACGCGGCGCGCAGCGCTTGCGGCGTTTTACTGGCAGGCGTCGGAAGTTCACGCCGCTCGCGGACTTGCAGATTGTTGTCTATCAGCGCGGCAGCCAATTTGGTGCCGCCAACATCAATCGCCAATGTGGTCATGACGCCGCCTCATGCATCGTAGTGGCGCTCTGTAGCTCGAAGAACGACATATTCCTTCCCTTACAGCTATTGCCCGGTTCAGCACCGGGCAATTGGATTAACTTTTGGATTTCACCATGGTGCTTTTGTCACCGCCGAACGGCACGGCACCGCTAAACGGTCGACCATCAATGGCATCATGCGTACGCAACGCTTCAGGACGCAGCCAGCGCTGTACACGGGACGGCATATCAAGACCAATCAGCAGGATCACTACAAATGTCAGGCCGAAAGAGAGCGATCCCAGCGCGGTACCCAGATCCAGACGTTGGGCAATCAGCGCGCCGATGATCGGTGCCAGAGCCCCGCCCAGTGCGCCTACGTTATAGGTGAAGCCCAGTCCCGCAGCACGCTGATCGGTATCGAAATAGCCGCCAATCAGTTTTGGTAAGATCCCGGAGATCCCCTGGCCGAGCATTTGTTGGAAAAACAGCAGCAAACCCAGTACCCAGACGTTTGAACCGCCTATCGCAAACACCGGAATAATCAGCAACTGCGAGGCCAGCAGACTGCAGACATAGGCTTTACGCGTGCCCAGCCAGTCGCCAAGAAAACCGCCGACGCAACACCCAACCGCCGCACCAAAACCGCTAAAGAAGAGCACTCTGGCCACTGTAGAAGGATCGTACAGCAGTTCGGTTTTCAGATAGGTTGGCAACAGCGCCTGAATCGGCCACGAGTACAGGAAGGCGAATAGCACGACCACCATCAGCATCACGCCCGTCGGCCAGCGTTTCCCGCTGCTTTGCACCATAAAGCTAATGAAGATAAACGCGCATATCAGTCCAAGAACCGCCACGATAGCCGCATTTTGCAGGTTGCCAGCAAAGCAGAACCACAGCGCGGTTGCAGCGGTGAGCGTCATCAGAATATTAATTACCCGATGCTCGCCCCGGTAGAGAATGTCCACCATCGTGCGCACTGGCGCTTTGCCTTCGTGTTTCTCTTTCCAGTCTTCCGCTTCCGGAATATTTTTACGCAGCCAGAGGGCGAAGATAATTGGCAGGATGCCGATGAAGAACAGCGCGCGCCATCCCCAGACCGGGACCACCAGACTGTAAACCTGGGCGGCGATCACGGCACCAACGGAAAAGCCGGAAATCAGGAAACCACTGGCTTTGTTTCGCAGGTGTTTAGGCCAACTTTCAATAACATAGGTTGCGCTGGAGCCATACTCACCGGCCATTCCCATACCGATAACCAGGCGGGCGATAAACATGGTGGTGTAGCCCGGCGCGAAACCGCAGGCCAGCGTTCCCACAGAGAACAGAATGATGCTGGTGACCATTGCCAGGCGGCGTCCGTAGCGGTCGCCCATTGCCCCCAGCATTAACCCGCCAAACCAACGGGAGATAAAGGCGGCCGAGATCAGGCTGGCAGCCTGCACCGTCGTCAGTCCGAATTCGCCCTGCACTTCTGTCAGCACCAGAGCGATTAACACAAAATCGAAACCATCAAGCAAATATCCCAGCCAGGCGGCGGAAAATGCCCGCCATTGTGCCCGATTGAGATGGCGATACCACGGGATGCTTTGGGTAGAAGTACTCATTTTACTCTCCCGACGATTTTTGTTGTTGTGCCGGGTGGTGGCTTTGCCTTACCCGGCCTACGGTCGAAAATCCAGGCCGGGCAAGCGAAACGCCCCCGGCGACCCGTGATTACGCCTTTTCCGCCAGCAGTTGGTTTGCCAGCGCTTTCAGTTCCGGCAGATAGTGTTCATCTACCGGGGCAAAGGGTTTACGGCACAGTGGGACAGAAACCACATCCATATAGTGCAGTACTGTTTTCAGACCGCGGAATACGCCAACCTTAATAAGCAGATCGATAACCTTATTGCACTCGGTTTGCAGCTTTTGCGCCGTGCGGATGTCACCTTCTTTGAGCGCTTTCACAATTCCCTGATAGCGCCACCCCATGATGTTGTAAGTGCTACCGATACCGCCATCTGCGCCTGCAAGCAGTCCGGAAGCGAAGATCTCGTCATAGCCGTTATAAAGCACCAGATCGGGATGAGCGCGGCGGATCTGTTCCATCTGATAGAGATCGCCCGAAGTTTGCTTCAGTGCGCCAACACCTGGCAGCGTCACCAGTGTGTTGATTTGATCCAGCGTCAGTTTTACGCCACTCAGCGCCGGAATGTTATAGACCACCATCGGTAAACCATCAGCGGAATCAATAATTGCGCGGTAGTGATCGCAATGTTCTTCAAAGCTGAACGGATAGTAAAACGGTGTAACGGCCGAAACAGCATCAAAGCCGTAACGATGTGCCGCACTCGCCAGCTGTTGGCTCTCTTCAGTACTCACCGTGCCAACATGGGCGATCAGCGTCACCTTACCTTTCGCCTCTTCGGCAACAATTTCCAGTACCTGCTCTCTTTCAACGCGGTTTTGGACAAAGGCCTCACCCGTTGAGCCACCGACATAGAGCCCGTCTACACCCTGACCAATGTTGAAACGCACCAGGCGGCGCAAACTCTCGATGTCCAGTCTCTGTTGGTTATCGAATGGGGTTAACAACGCTGGCATTACGCCTTTTAAATCTCTTGCCATAACGACCTCTGACGATGATTAGTGTTATCTAACTGCATACCTTTATACCTGTTATACCAGATCAAATAAGCAGCAATACAATACAGAACGCTTATAGTGCGATCTACTTCACTAAACACTTCATCCTTCGAGCCGCCTCTGCGTTAGCTGCGTTCGCTCACCCCTGTCACATAGTTATCTATGCTCCTGGGAACTCGCTCTCTTGCCGCCTTGATGCAACTTGAATGATTTTGTGTTTAAACGATCGTCGGGATCGCAATCACTTACGCAGCTTTTTACTTTTGCTGAAGGCGTGCCAGGTCGCGGAAACGCTGTTGAGGTGTTCTTGCAGTGCGCGGTCAGCTTCTTCAGGATCGCGCTGGCGAATTGCGTCGACAATAGCGATATGCTGCTGATAACTCACGTTGTTGTGCTCATACAACTCTTGATCGGCGACGGTCGGACGGGCGGCAATCAGCCAGTCTAACAGCGCAACATGGATAGCCATAAAGATAGGATTGCCCGGGATCTCAGCCAGTACACGGTGAAAATCAACGTCCGAGCGGATGAACAACGTATTGTCATCGAGCGACTGGCTGTTGATCTCCAGTGCTTTAGCCAGTCTGTCGATTTGCTCATCTGTCGCATGTTCGGCAGCGTATCGTACCAGGCTGGATTCAAAGAACAGTCGCAACTGCTCGAAGTGGGCAATGCCGCCGGGATGTGCGAGGAAATCTTTCGCCATGCCAGACAGCTCGCTGATGATGGTATCAGCTGAAGGACGCGAAACGCGGGCGCGCTCGCCGTTGTTGATTTGTACCAGACCTTTGCGTTTTAACGCGGCCAGCGCTTCTCGTACAGAAGGACGGCCCACGTTAAAGAAGGCCATCAGCTCCCGCTCAGACGGCAACTGTTCGCCCTCGCCAAATTCCCGACGACGAATCATCTGCTCCAGTTCTTCTTCAACCATTTCAGACAGTTTTTTACGCGCCAACGGGCGATTGCGTAAGCTACGGCCAATGGTGGATGGAGAGTCTTCAGCTTGCGAATCAAATGCGTTCATAGGGTCCATTCAGCTAAGTCGTGGTGACAAACAACAGCGGGTTTATCCTAACACAGGATCGAAAGCAGGGTGAAATGATGGACGATCTGATCCGGCTGGCTTATTGATAATATACGTAACAGCAATATTATTTTAAGCGAGTATCTTCTGCCTCACTTTAATTGAATGGAGTTAAATAGCTTCATGAAAATTATGAATATGAACGTGATTATTTATCATAACCTTCTATTTTATAACGATAAATAATTACATCATCGAATTAAAAATAAGATATTCACTCCATAAAAAATGCCCAGAAAAATATAACATCCGTTTTGACAACAGCATTATTACCGGATTTATCTTCTTCTCTGGCATGGAGTGAAACAATGTTCGGCATCATTATCTCTGTCATCGTTTTATTAACGATGGGTTACCTGATCCTCAAAAACTACAAACCGCAGGTCGTGCTGGCCGCCGCCGGGATCTTCCTGATGATCTGCGGCGTCTGGCTGGGCTACGGCGCGTTGGTCGCTAACGACAAAAGCAGTGGCTATCTACTGGTCGATATTTACAATGAAATTTTGCGTATGCTCTCCAACCGCGCGGCCGGACTGGGGTTATCAATCATGGCGGTGGGCGGTTATGCCCGTTATATGGACAGAATGGGGGCCAGCAGAGCGATGGTTAGCCTGTTAAGTCGCCCGCTCAAGCTAATCCGCTCCCCCTATGTAGTGCTTGCCGCCACCTATGTGATTGGTCAGATCATGGCGCAGTTCATTACCAGCGCATCCGGGTTAGGTATGTTGCTGATGGTGACGCTGTTCCCAACGCTGGTTAGTCTTGGCGTAAGCCGTTTATCCGCTGTTGCGGTCATTGCCACTTCGATGTCGATTGAATGGGGCATTCTGGAAACCAACTCTATTTTTGCCGCGCAGGTCGCGGGCATGAAAATCGCCACCTATTTCTTTCAATACCAGTTGCCCGTCGCGTCGTGTGTCATTGTCGCCGTCGCCATTGCGCATTTTTTCGTTCAGCGTCAATTTGATAAAAAAGCCGCACCGGAAAGTAACGGATTTGCGGAACAAAAGACGCTGGAAAACGTACCCCCGCTCTATTACGCCATTTTGCCGGTGATGCCGCTGATCCTGATGCTGGGCTCGCTTGCCCTTGCACAAATGGGGCTAATGAAAGCAGAGTTGAATCTGGTGGTGGTAATGTTGATGAGCATGACGCTGACTATGTTTGTTGAATTCCTGCATAAACATAATCTGCGCGAAACGATGGATGATGTGCAGGCTTTTTTTGACGGCATGGGGACGCAGTTTGCCAACGTTGTCACCCTGGTGGTCGCCGGTGAAATCTTTGCGAAAGGGTTGACGACTATCGGGACTGTCGATGCCGTAATAAAAGGCGCAGAGCATTCCGGTCTTGGCGGTATCGGCGTGATGATCATCATGGCGGTGGTCATCGCCGCCTGCGCAATCGTCATGGGGTCAGGCAACGCGCCGTTTATGTCTTTTGCCAGCCTCATTCCGGATATTGCCGCCGGGCTGCATATTCCTGCGGTAGTAATGATTATGCCGATGCATTTTGCCACTACGCTTGCCCGCGCGGTGTCACCCATAACCGCTGTAATTGTCGTGACATCGGGTATTGCCGGCGTATCGCCCTTTGAAGTGGTAAAACGTACAGCAATCCCGATGGCAGTAGGATTTGTGGTGAATATGGTAGCCACCATCGCGCTGTTTTATTGATACCAAAGCCAGAAAACAGAACAGGCCCCAAAGGGCCTGTTTTTTATTTCACTACTTATTTCACTACGCGCAGCGCTGGACGCCCACCGCGAGGCGGTGGCGGAGTATCATCCGGATCGTTGTCGTCGCCATTATCAGGTTTATCGCCATCAATGACCGACATGACCGTTTCACTCTCAAAACCAGACGTGTCGTTGTCGTCATCATTTAAGCTGGCAACATCTTCGTCGTAGGCGGCTTCCGGTTCAAACATCGTACCGGCGCCATTTTCACGTGCATAAATTGCCAGAACGGCAGCCAACGGCACAGACACCTGACGCGGCACACCACCGAAGCGCGCGTTAAAGCGCACTTCATCGTTAGCCAGTTCCAGGTTGCCCACCGCACGCGGTGCAATATTCAGAACAATTTGCCCGTCACGCGCATATTCCATTGGAACCTGCACGTCCTGGAGCGTCACATCCACCACCAGATGCGGCGTGAGCTGGTTGTCCAGCAACCACTCATAGAACGCGCGCAGCAGATACGGACGGCGTGGTGTTAGCTGTGGCAAATCCATACAGGTTAACCCCGGCCCAGACGCATTTCACGTTCAGGCTCAGTCAGAGAAGCCAGGAAAGAGTCTCGTTCGAAGACGCGAGTCATGTACCCTTTCAGTTCTTTCGAACCTGCACCGTTGAATTCAATACCCAACTGCGGTAAACGCCACAGCAGCGGCGCCAGGTAGCAGTCTACCAGGCTGAACTCATCGCTCAGGAAGTAAGGTTTCTGGCCAAATACTGGCGCGATTGCCAGCAGTTCTTCGCGCAGACGCTTACGCGCGACTTCGGCTTCAGATGCAGAACCGTTCACGATGACGTTCATCAGCGTGTACCAGTCTTTTTCAATACGCTGCATGTACAGGCGGCTTTCACCACGCGCAACCGGGTAAACCGGCATCAGCGGCGGATGCGGGAAGCGCTCATCCAGGTATTCCATAATGATGCGAGATTCCCACAGGGTCAGCTCACGATCCACCAGTGTCGGTACGCTCTGATTCGGGTTGAGGTCGATCAGATCCTGAGGTGGATTGTCCTTCTCCACATGCTCAATCTCGAAACTAACACCTTTCTCAGCCAGCACAATGCGGACCTGATGGCTATAGATGTCAGTAGGACCAGAAAACAGCGTCATTACCGAACGTTTGTTGGCAGCGACAGCCATGAAAACCTCCAGGTATATTCAGAATTTTTACTGCTACCAGCCACTCAGTGGCCAGCCAGAAGTGATGTCACCCAAACTCGGGAAAGTCATTACTGCTCAAAATGCAAACAAAAAATGAACGATACCGGACATTTGGGCAGAAAATTGGATGATAGTTTACCAGATTTTGTGACCTTTGTGGTGAGTCGATTCTTGAAATGGGGAAAAAGAGGTGGCAATCAGCGGATTACCGTGGATCTGAGGCGAGAAATAACGATAAAAAAACCCGCCGAAGCGGGTTTTTTCGCAAATTGTCGTCTGCCGAAGCAGAGTACAATTAACGTTTGGAGAACTGAGGACGACGACGTGCTTTACGCAGACCGACTTTCTTACGTTCAACCTGACGAGCATCACGGGTAACGAAGCCAGCTTTACGCAGTTCGCCACGCAGGGATTCGTCGTACTCCATCAGAGCGCGGGTGATACCGTGACGGATCGCACCAGCCTGACCAGAGATACCACCACCTTTAACAGTGATGTACAGATCCAGTTTCTCAACCATGTCGACCAGTTCCAGCGGCTGACGAACTACCATGCGGGCAGTTTCACGACCGAAGTACTGTTCCAGAGAACGTTGGTTGATTACGATTTTACCACTGCCCGGTTTGATGAAAACGCGAGCTGCGGAACTTTTGCGGCGACCAGTGCCGTAGTATTGATTTTCAGCCATTGCCTATAATCCCGATTAGATGTCAAGAACTTGCGGTTGCTGTGCCGCGTGGTTGTGCTCGTTGCCAGCGTAAACTTTCAGTTTACGGAACATAGCACGACCCAGCGGGCCTTTTGGCAGCATGCCTTTAACCGCGATTTCAATCACACGCTCAGGACGGCGAGCAATCATCTCTTCAAAGGTCGCTTGTTTGATACCACCGATGTGGCCGGTGTGGTGATAGTACACTTTGTCAGTACGCTTGTTGCCGGTTACAGCAACTTTGTCAGCGTTCAGAACGATGATGTAATCACCGGTATCTACGTGCGGAGTGTATTCCGCTTTGTGCTTACCGCGCAGGCGCAGAGCCAGTTCGGAAGCCAGACGGCCCAGAGTTTTACCGGTCGCGTCAACAACATACCAGTCGCGTTTTACGGTTTCTGGTTTAGCTGTAAAAGTTTTCATTAAAAGCTTACCCAAATAAATAAGTTACACGTTGGTGAACACCCAAACGTTTTGTCAGTTGAGGTTCACACGACATTGTCCAGCAAACCTACCCCTTCGAATAGCCTATGCCGGCGCATAGAAAGTTTTGGGAAAAAAACTCTCTCGTAACGTGGGGTCGCAAGATTATAGAGAAGTCAGGGTCAAAGATCGACCCCTTTATGTGATTTGCGGCAGGTTTAACCGGCTAAATGTTCCCGCTTCAGATACTCTTCGCTTTGCATCTCCTGCAAACGCGACAAACAACGCTGAAATTCAAACTTCAGACGCTCGCCCTGATAAATTTCATAGAGGGGTGATGCCGCACTGACCACCAGCTTGACGTGGCGTTCGTAGAACTCATCCACCAATGCGATAAAGCGTCGCGCTTCACTCTCCATCAGCGGGGTCATGACCGGCACATCAGACAACAGCACCGTGTGAAACAGACGCGACAGCGCAATGTAGTCATGCTGACTCCGGGCATCGACGCAGAGCGTGGTAAACGACACCGCCAGCGTTTGGTTTTCGACGGCCAGCGTCTGCATCGGACGATGATTGATCTCCAGCGTTGGCGCATGTTCACCTTTGGTTCCCGCTAATGCCAGCCAAAGCTTATCCATCTGCTGGCGGGTTTCCTCATTCAATGGCGACAACCACAAATGCGCCTGCGTTAAGGTGCGCAGACGATAATCGACGCCGGCATCGACATTCATGATGTCGCAATGCTGTTTGATGGCATCAATGGCAGGAAGAAAACGCGTGCGTTGCAAACCGTTGCGATATAGCTCATCTGGCGGAATATTGGAGGTCGCCACCAGCGTAATACCGCGGGCAAACAGCGCTTTCATCAGGCCGCCGAGCAGCATGGCGTCGGTGATATCAGAAACAAAAAATTCGTCGAAGCACAGCACGTCGGTTTCGGCCTTAAAGCGGTCGGCGATGATTTCCAGCGGATCGCTCTGCCCCTGTAAGGCAGTAAGCTCTTCATGCACGCGCAGCATAAAACGGTGAAAGTGCAAACGCTGTTTACGTTCGCCCGGCAGGCTATGGTAGAACAGATCCATCAGCCAGGTTTTTCCGCGCCCAACTCCGCCCCACATATATAAACCACGCACCGGCGCGTTGATCGGTGACTCACGCTTGCCCAGCAACTTACCAAAACGCGCCATCAGTCCACTCTCCTGCGGCGCAGGACGTGCTGGCGTCGTAAGCGCCTGGAAAATTGTTTCCAGTCGATTCACGGCTTCGAGTTGTACGTTGTCGGGCTGATGACTGCCGTCGTTGAGGGCTTGCTGGTAACGCGATGTAGGGGAAAAGCTTTGCATGATGTTATTGTTATTCCTTGAGAATCGATGTGCCGTCGCTCACGGTTGACGAAAAAAAGGCCGTTCTACATTACGTGATATAAACACGGGATTCCACTTCTACGGGATTAGCGGTTATAGTGGCATAATCAGGCGCAGGCATGGAGCCTAAAGCCAACACCCTACGGAAACACAAGACAACGGGAGATGTTCATGACCTGGGAATATGCGCTAATTGGGTTAGTCGTCGGTATCATTATTGGTGCTGTAGCCATGCGTTTTGGTAATCGTAAATTACGCCAACAGCAGGCATTGCAGTACGAACTGGAAAAAAATAAAGCTGAGCTGGAAGAGTACCGCGAAGAGCTGGTGAGCCACTTTGCCCGCAGCGCTGAATTGCTGGATAACATGGCGGACGATTATCGTCAGATTTACCAGCACATGGCGAAAAGCTCCAGCAACCTGCTGCCGGGTATGTCGCCGGAAAACAACCCGTTCCGTAACCGTCTGGCAGAGTCTGAAGCAGGCAACGATCAGGCGCCGGTTCAGATGCCACGTGACTATTCTGAAGGGGCATCCGGCCTGCTGCGTAGCGGCGCAAAGCGCGACTAACCGCACATCGTTAAGAAATTTATTGGGCGCAGCAATTGCGCCCTCCGCTTCTCTTCCTGTCCCAGCTATTATTTAGTCGTTAGCCGCATTGTGACCAAACCGAAAATTCAATAACATCAACCTGTTTTGAATCATCTTCCGTTTACTCAAGGTACGAGAGCAGGATCCATGAAAAAACAAACCCAGCTGTTGAGTGCATTAGCGTTAAGTGTCGGGTTAACTCTCTCGGCGCCATTCCCGGCCGCAGCGTCTATCCCCGGCCAGGTTCCCGGTCAGGCTGCGCTTCCCAGCCTCGCTCCGATGCTGGAGAAAGTGTTACCTGCAGTGGTGAGCGTAAGGGTTGAAGGTACCGCCACTCAGGGGCAGAAAGTCCCGGAAGAGTTCAAAAAGTTTTTTGGTGATGAACTTCCCGATCAACCGTCACAACCCTTTGAAGGGCTGGGCTCAGGGGTCATCATTGACGCAGCCAAAGGCTATGTTCTGACCAATAACCACGTTATTAATCAGGCGCAAAAAATCAGCGTTCAGCTTAATGATGGCCGTGAGTTCGACGCTAAGCTTATCGGCAGCGACGATCAGAGCGATATCGCACTGCTACAAATTCAGCACCCCAGCAACCTGACGCAAATTGCCATTGCTGACTCCGATAAACTCCGCGTGGGTGATTTCGCGGTGGCTGTGGGTAACCCGTTCGGTTTGGGTCAAACAGCTACCTCCGGCATTGTATCTGCCTTGGGTCGCAGTGGGTTGAACCTGGAAGGTCTGGAAAACTTTATTCAGACTGACGCCTCTATCAACCGCGGTAACTCCGGCGGCGCATTGCTCAACCTGAACGGTGAGCTGATCGGTATTAACACCGCGATTCTGGCCCCCGGCGGCGGCAGCATCGGGATTGGTTTTGCAATCCCGAGCAACATGGCGCGCACGCTGGCACAGCAGCTGATGCAGTTTGGTGAAATCAAACGCGGTCTGTTGGGTATCAAAGGCACCGAAATGACCTCGGATATCGCCAAAGCGTTCAAACTGGACGTACAGCGTGGCGCGTTTGTCAGTGAGGTTCTGCCTAACTCCGGCTCCGCAAAAGCAGGGGTGAAATCAGGTGACGTCATTACCAGCCTCAACGGTAAACCGCTCAACAGCTTCGCCGAACTGCGTTCACGCATTGCGACAACTGAACCTGGGACCAAGGTCAAACTGGGCCTGCTGCGTAACGGTAAACCGCTCGAGGTTGAAGTCACCCTCGATACCAGCACATCATCGTCCGCCAGCGCAGAGATGATTGCGCCTGCGTTGCAAGGGGCCACGCTCAGCGACGGTCAGTTAAAAGACGGCACCAAAGGCATCAGAATTGATAACGTAGAAAAAAGCAGCCCTGCCGCACAGGCCGGTCTGCATAAAGATGACGTTATCATTGGCGTTAACCGCGATCGCGTAAACTCAATCGCCGAAATGCGAAAAGTGCTGGAAGCGAAACCGTCGATCATTGCTCTGCAGGTGGTGCGCGGTAACGAGAGTATTTACCTGCTCCTGCGTTAACGCATGCAACCGGACATCAGCCCCTCGTGTGATGTCCGGCAAACTCGTGATATGCTGCTGCCGTTCCCTTTATTAATGACGCCGCCATCATGTTTGTGAAGCTTTTACGTTCGGTCGCGATTGGTTTAATCGTCGGCGCCATCCTGCTGGCCGCGATGCCCTCTCTGCGAAAAATTAATACGCTTACCGCACCGCAGTTCGACAGTGCAGATGAAACGCCTGCCAGCTATAACTCGGCGGTTCGCCGCGCAGCGCCTGCCGTTGTGAACGTTTATAACCGCAGTATGAACAGTACCGCGCACAACCAGCTTGAGATCCGCACGCTCGGCTCAGGCGTTATCATGGATCAGCGCGGCTATATCATTACCAATAAGCACGTCATTAACGATGCCGACCAAATCATCGTCGCATTGCAGGACGGCCGCGTATTTGAAGCGCTGCTTGTGGGGTCTGATACGTTAACCGACCTTGCGGTGCTGAAAATCAACGCCACTGGCGGGCTGCCAACAATCCCAATTAATAACAAACGCGTGCCGCACATTGGTGACGTAGTACTCGCCATCGGTAACCCGTACAACCTTGGGCAAACCATCACTCAGGGGATCATCAGCGCCACCGGTCGAATTGGCCTGAACCCGACAGGACGGCAAAACTTCCTGCAAACAGATGCTTCCATCAACCACGGAAACTCCGGCGGTGCGCTGGTCAACTCACTGGGTGAATTGATGGGGATTAACACGCTGTCATTTGATAAGAGCAACGATGGCGAAACCCCGGAAGGGATCGGTTTTGCCATTCCGTTTCAGTTGGCGACTAAAATCATGGATAAGCTGATTCGTGACGGGCGCGTGATTCGTGGCTACATCGGTATCAGCGGTCGCGAAATTGCACCACTGCACGCTCAGGGCGGCGGGATGGATCAAATTCAGGGGATTGTGGTTAACGAAGTTTCCCCGGATGGTCCGGCAGCACAGGCAGGCATTCAGGTTAACGATCTGATTATCTCGGTCAATAACAAACCGGCGGTGTCTGCGCTGGAAACGATGGACCAGGTGGCAGAGATTCGACCAGGTTCAGTTATCTCCGTTGTCGTGATGCGTGATGACAAACAGTTGACGCTGCAGGTAACGATCCAGGAATACCCAGCCACCAATTAACGTCACGTCTGGCGGCCTACTGACCATAAAAAAACCGGAGCATGTTGGCTCCGGTTTTTATTAGGCGGTATCGTAGAGAGTTAGTACGTAATGCCTGATGGCGCTACGCTTATCAGGCCTACAAATACACGCAGGCCTCTCTCGCGTTACTTAACGAACTCTTCGCCCAGAGTAATATCTTTTTTCAGCGTATCCAGCATGCCTTCCAGCGAGCTTTGTTCAAACGCGCTCAGCTTGCCGATAGACTGACGCTCTTCTACGCCGTTTTTACCCAGCAGCAGCGGCTGAGAGAAGAAACGAGCATACTGGCCGTCGCCTTCAACGTAAGCACATTCAACCACACCTTTTTCGCCGCTCAATGCGCGAACCAGGGACAGGCCGAAACGTGCAGCAGCCTGACCCATAGACAGGGTTGCAGAACCGCCACCGGCTTTGGCTTCCACAACTTCAGTACCCGCATTCTGGATACGTTTAGTCAGGTCAGCTGCTTCTTGTTCGGTGAAGCTTACGCCAGGAATTTGTGACAGCAGTGGCAGGATGGTCACGCCAGAATGGCCGCCAATAACCGGAACTTCAACGTCGCCTGGTTGTTTGCCTTTCAGTTCCGCCACAAAGGTGTTGGAGCGGATGATGTCCAGCGTGGTCACGCCAAACAGTTTGTTCTTATCGTATACGCCTGCTTTTTTCAGCACTTCTGCAGCGATAGCAACGGTAGTATTCACCGGGTTGGTGATGATACCGATACACGCTTTCGGGCAGGTTTTAGCAACTTGCTGCACCAGGTTCTTCACGATACCGGCGTTGACGTTGAACAGGTCGGAACGATCCATACCCGGTTTACGTGCGACGCCCGCAGAGATCAGTACCACATCAGCACCTTCCAGTGCAGGGGTAGCATCTTCGCCGCTGAAGCCTTTGATTTTCACAGCAGTAGGGATATGGCTCAAATCAACGGCCACACCAGGTGTTACTGGAGCGATGTCGTACAGGGAGAGTTCTGAACCTGAAGGCAGTTGGGTTTTTAACAGTAGTGCTAGCGCCTGACCGATACCACCAGCAGCGCCGAGGACTGCAACTTTCATCCTAAACTCCTTATTATATTGATAAGCAAAATGTCTATTGCTCCGCGGCGGCGACCTTAATTCACAAATCCAATGAATACAACAACCACGCGTCAAGAATGCGTAGTCACGCAAATTTGGCTTTTATGCATTTAACTTACGTAAAATAAAACCTAAGTTACGTAATTCAAAACCACCCACACAGTAGAGCAACTTTCCAACAGGTGCTGACAATATACCCTACCCGCCTCTCAAAACAACATCAATTTGATAACATTTAATTTACTTTTAACCTTATTTGCGAGCCGTGACACAGGCATGTTTCTTGATAACGAAATTTGATAAAATTCCGCTCTTTCATAACATTATTTCAGCCTTGAACAAGGCAGACTGTTTGCATAAAAATTCATCTGTATGCACAATAATGTTGTTTCTACCGCCATATTACGGGTGACTTATGCGAAGCTCGGCAAAACAAGAAGAATTAGTAAAGGCGTTTAAAGCGCTTCTTAAAGAAGAAAAGTTCAGCTCTCAAGGCGAAATCGTCCTCGCGTTGCAGGATCAGGGCTTTGATAATATCAATCAGTCCAAGGTTTCACGCATGCTGACCAAATTTGGCGCCGTGCGTACCCGCAATGCGAAAATGGAAATGGTGTACTGCCTTCCGGCTGAGCTGGGCGTACCCACGACCTCCAGCCCGCTGAAAAATCTGGTGTTGGATATCGACTATAACGATGCGGTCGTGGTTATTCATACCAGCCCTGGCGCTGCTCAGTTGATTGCACGTCTGCTGGACTCATTGGGGAAAGCGGAAGGTATCCTGGGTACGATTGCCGGTGACGATACCATCTTCACCACCCCAGCTAAGGGTTTTACGGTAAAAGATCTGTACGAAGCCATTCTGGAACTGTTCGAACAAGAACTGTAATACCGCCTCCCCGTCGCCTCGCGGCGGGGGAAAACACTCTTTTTTCATCCCCCTCCTTCTCTTTTCCACTGCTATTGATTTAACAAATGGTGCGTTTAACCATCAAAATACATTCACATGGTGAATGTGCAACCTTAAAAACGCACATTTTGCAAAATTAAGTATCTGCATGATTTAATTGAATTTATTTTGTACAGGCCGTTTGAAATGCTCTTTTTAATTCCATTGAGTTATAAAAAATCATTTTCTTAACACTCAAAACCCAATGAAACAATTAGCGTGGTATTAATTTATCGGGTGATTAGTGTATACTTGATTTTGTGATGAGGGTCACGAAACACAGACCCCAATAAAAGAATTCGACGAGGTAAATATCATGAAAATCAAAACTACTATTGCAACCTTAAGCCTTCTTTCTGTTCTCTCCTTCGGTGCAAGCGCCGCGGTTACTCAGGTGAACTCACAAGAAGCACAGAATCTGCAATCCATCGGTAGCGTCTCCGTCTCTCAGATCGGTAGTTCACCAATGGACATGCGTCAGGCCATCGCCGCTAAAGCTGAAAAAGCAGGCGCCAGCAGCTATCGCGTCACCGAACTCCGTGAAGGTGCTCACTGGCACGCTACTGCAGAACTCTACAAATAAACCCTCGTCGTCTAAGTCCGACGACTTGCCCCCGCCTGCCGGGGGCTTTTTTATGTCTTACATTGAGTGACGAACGTTAAAACGCAACTGCCCTTCCAGCTCTTCTTCCGCTTCATCGAACAGTAAAATCAACGCGCCGTATCGCCTGCGCAGCTTGTCCGGTAAATGGACAAATTCAATTTCCAGCGGCAGCGGCAAGACCTCCCCGATCACCACCTCCCACAGAGAATCCAAATCAACAACCTTTTCCCGGGCCAGACCGAATGTGCGCGTGAACTCGCGGTAGAAATCGCCCTGATCTTCTATCTCGTCAAAATCAAATGTATAGATGTTCATCTATAGCCACCATCCCGACGCCAGCTACTCTACAGACCGCCAATATCCAGGGGTCTCTCGCATTTTCAGGTAAGTATAGCCATAAAAAACCGACGCTTTTAGCGTCGGTTTACAACTCTTAATTACTGACCAGCGCATGCTGGTATTTGTGCAGCATCCCACTGAGTCGTTTTACCGGCTCGGTCACCTGCGGCGGTGCTTGCCAGATAATTAATTTCTCCTGGTAGACCTCGAGCTCCTCCAGTAACTGGCTAAAGTAGCGTCGGCGCTTGTCGTCATTTCCTGCTGAAATTACGTGATCGGCAGTACGCCGAAGCTGACGATGGAATGCGGATAGATCCTCGTTTACCGGTACCGGTGCATCACGCAGGCGCTGATGCGCGATAATCATCGTCAGCGCCAGGCGAAACTTCGCCAGATCGCCGGGAAACTTGTTCATCAGCAAAAACAGCTGCTGATAAAGTGCCGGAAGATGATTTTCTTTACGACGGACTACATTGGTGGTCATTGCTGAAACCGCTGCCGAAACAAACTGGTTGAGCAATACGCGGCCTGTTCTGTCACGAGAGTTATCACGCACCAGCAGAATGACGATAAACGCCAACACGCAGCCAACAATCTGCCCCAGCGCACTGTCAAGGAACTGGCTAAAGTGGAAGGTCATCGGGTTATCCAGCACAATGATATTAATGGTGCTGGCCAGCGCCCCCATCGATCCCAGCCGTCGTTTCTGTACCTCAATCCCCAGAAAGAATCCCAGCACCGCCAGGCTCAGGCACAGTAACAGCATACTTTGTTGCGTATTAGGGATAATCACCAGGAAATAGAGCGCTCCGAGCGGTAACGCTGCCAACGTCCCATAGATAAAGTCTATCGCCACCATGCGAGGATTTGGCAAACGCATTGCCAGCGAGGTGACGACCGCAATCATCACCATTGCACCGCTGCCGGAGGTCCATCCGGTCCATAGCCAGAATAAGGTCCCCAGCACACAAGAAAGCGTGGTACGCCAGAAGTTAACCATCGCATGATGACGCTCGGCAGACTCCACTTTCACCACCGGCTCACCTTGCAGGATCTCTTCTTCCGTAGCGCTAATCTTGGTATTACTCACCACACCACGTTTGAGCAGCAGGTAGCGCGTCGCCGCACCTGCCCAGCTATAAATCGTTACCGGTGTTTCACGTTCGCCAGTCCAGACAATAACCCGACGCATCCGCTTCAGCTGTTTATGGACATCCTGCGCCGTTTCAACCGACGTATCGAACAACTCGCGGAAAGTATCAGTGATCAGTTCCGGTCGGGTGTTCTGAATAAGATAGGTTTCGCAGGACTGCGTGATAAGCGTGAGCGACAGCGTGTTCAATGCTTTAAGCCTGCGGTTAGCACGCCCCCAGCGTGAAGACTCCATATTCAGGTTACTGCGCATACCTTCCAGCGCTGCCGTACGACGGACTAAATCGCCCCAGGCTTTATCCACAACCTCGCTGTCGCCGTGCTTAATGCACAACTGCATCAGTTGATATTGCGCCACCAGCAGGCTGTCCAGCTCAACATCAATCTCTTGTTTTATCGAACGGGGAGAGAAAAGCAGATCGGCCACAATGGCACAGACAATCCCCATCACAATTTCACTGCAACGTTCGAGCGCAAATTGTGGCGTCAGCAGCGGTTCAGCCTGAATGGTAATGACGATGATCAGCGCCGTATAGCCCGAAAGCCCCCAGGCATAGGAGTTCTCGATCTTCACCAGTGACGAGATCCAGGTACAAAAACCGGCCCAGATACAGCACACCAGGATCATCAATAACGGAGCGCGGATCATACTGATGATAATGATCAGTCCGGCAATACAACCGATAAATGTCCCGACAATACGCAGCATGCCGCGATAGCGAATAGCCCCTGAATAGGGTTCCCCACCGGCAGCAAAGGCCGGGCCTGCCGCCACAATGGCTGCAGTCAGCACCGCCCAACGCGGAGTTTCAAGTTGGAAGTGAAAACCAACGAACAGCGCCAGTACAATCGCGCACGCCAGTTTTACCGCAAAGCGGATATGCTGGTTGGCAATGGAGAAAATACCCATCACGATTAACCAAACTCGCGCAGGCGGTGCGCCATTTTACGGAAGAAGGACTCCTGGCTTGCATCACGGTCCTGCTTACCGGTAATGACAACGGTAGCCGTTGTCCCGGCAGGCCACAGAGTTCCCTGCTGCTCATCAAGACGGATTCGCACCGGTACACGCTGCGCCAGGCGCACCCATTCCAGATTTGAATCAATGGTCGCCATACCTTTTGCATCCTGCGTACTGCTGGCATTTGTTACCCCCGCCGCCACGCTATCAACGGTGCCTTTTAAGACATTATTACTGCCAAGCGGGGTGATCTCAGCGCGATAACCAGGGCGAACGCCTTCCAGTTTTGTTTCTTCCATATAGGCCAGCACATAGAAAGAATGCTGTTTGACCAGTGCCACCGCTGTGGAACCACGCGTAATAAATTCGCCGCTATAAACGTTCAGGTTAGTGACCCAACCGTCTGCTGGTGCGCGAATGACGGTACGTTCCAGATCTAATTTTGCCAGGTCGCGGGTCGCTTGTGCTTTCGCAAGCTGGTGTAATACGGTTTGCAGGACGTTGTTTGACTGGTCAATCTCTTCACGAGACATGGCCTGCACGCCCAGGCGGTTACGACGGCCAGCCTCCTGGCGTTTTTCCTGGGCCAGAACCTGATAATAAGAAACATCAGCTTCGGCCTGCTCAAGGGCTTTCTTATAGCGTGGCTGATCGATGGTGAACAGAATCTGATCCTTTTTCACCAGTTGGTTATCATGGACGTTAACGTTGGAAATAAGACCCGCAACATCCGGCGCAATAGCGACAACTTCCGCGCTGAAACGTGCATCACGTGTCCATGGCGACTCGGTGTAATACACCCATGCGCGAAAAATAGCGATGAAGGCCAGAATGACCAGTACGAGAGTCGTGGCCGTACGGGAGAGTTTTTTTGTTAGTGTTTTCACTTCAACCTCAAACGAACAGGCGCGTTATTAAATAGAACAGGCAGCAATACAGCGCGGTGTTAAACAGAGCCGGATGCCAGACAAAATCATAGATGCCGGTTGGAACCAGCATCCGGCGCACCAGCCAGAAAATCGCCAGTGACAAAAGTAATTCGAAAAAAATCGGTGGGAAGGACAAACCAAACACCACGATAACGGGAAACAGACTCATGTTGACCTTGGTAACTTAAGAGAGTGCAGGTGATAGATTTTCTAGCGTATGTCACCGCAGAGAAGGGCAAGGATGAGCCAGGCGAGAGCGACATAGCTGTTATTTGAATAATAATATATTAACGTAACTGTTATGCTGTTATCTATATTATGTGATCTAAATCACTTTTAAGCCAGAGTGAACAATGGAACGATTAAAACGTATGTCGGTGTTCGCCAAAGTCGTCGAACTGGGCTCCTTCACCGCCGCCGCAAGACAGCTACAAATGAGCGTTTCATCGATAAGCCAGACGGTCTCCAAACTGGAAGATGAGCTACAGGTTAAGCTGCTAAACCGCAGTACACGCAGCATTGGGCTGACCGAAGCCGGTAAAATTTACTACCAGGGCTGCCGGAGAATGCTGCACGAAGCGCAGGATGTTCACGAGCAGCTTTATGCCTTTAACAACACGCCCATCGGCACACTGCGCATTGGTTGTTCTTCAACCATGGCACAAAATGTCCTCGCCGGATTGACCGCGACAATGCTGAAGGAATACCCCGGTCTGACGGTAAATCTGGTAACAGGCATCCCGGCCCCGGATTTAATCGCCGATGGTCTGGACGTGGTCATACGCGTCGGTGCGTTGCAGGACTCCAGTCTGTTCTCGCGTCGCCTGGGTGCCATGCCGATGGTAGTCTGCGCGGCTAAAAGCTATCTCGCACAGTTTGGTGCCCCGGAGAAACCCGCCGATCTCAGCAACCACTCGTGGCTGGAATACAGCGTGCGCCCGGATAATGAATTCGAGCTTATCGCTCCGGAAGGAATGTCCACCCGCCTGATCCCAGAGGGTCGTTTTGTGACTAACGATCCGATGACATTGGTGCGCTGGCTGGCTGCGGGTGCAGGCATTGCCTATGTGCCGCTAATGTGGGTGATCAATGAGATCAATCGTGGCGAAGTGGAGATCCTGCTCCCCCGCTACCAGTCGGATCCGCGTCCGGTCTATGCGCTGTATACCGAAAAAGACAAACTGCCGCTCAAGGTCCAGGTGGTGATTAACTATCTGACGGAGTATTTTGTCGATGTAGCGCAGCTTTTTCAGGGGATGTACGGCCGGGGAAAAGAGAAATAAAAAGAGTATTGGCCGGATAAGGCGTTGACGCCGCGTCCGGAAAGATGCCCGATAGCGCTGGTGCTTATCGGGCATACATCATGATGTTATGCAGTACCACCCACCGTCAGGTTATCCACCTTCAGTGTCGGCTGGCCCACGCCCACCGGCAGGCTCTGCCCTTCTTTACCGCACACACCAACCCCGTTATCCAGCTTCAGGTCGTTACCTACCATTGAAATCTGCTGCATCGCTTCGATACCAGACCCAATCAGCGTCGCGCCTTTCACCGGTTTGGTTACTTTACCGTTTTCAATCAGATACGCTTCAGACGTCGAGAACACAAATTTCCCGGAGGTGATATCCACCTGGCCGCCGCCGAAGTTAGGCGCATAAATGCCGTATTCAACGGATTCGATGATTTCCTGCGGCGTGGATTTCCCCGGCAGCATGTAGGTGTTGGTCATACGTGGCATCGGCAGGTGCGCGTAAGATTCACGGCGACCGTTACCCGTTGGCGCGACGCCCATCAGGCGCGCATTCAGTTTGTCCTGCATGTAGCCTTTCAGAATACCGTTTTCGATCAGCACGTTGTACTGACCCGGTGTGCCTTCATCATCAATAGCCACAGAGCCACGACGGTCCGCCATTGTGCCATCATCCACAACGGTACACAGTTCCGACGCCACCAGCTCACCCATGTGACCGCTGAATACCGAGGTACCACGGCGGTTAAAGTCACCTTCCAGACCATGACCGACCGCTTCATGCAGCAGAACGCCAGGCCAGCCAGCGCCGAGTACTACCGGCAGCGTACCAGCAGGCGCTGCTACCGCGGACAAATTAACTAACGCCATGCGTACGGCTTCTTTCGCCCACGCGTCAGCACGGACTTCACCATCAAGGTCGCCAAGGAAATAGTCATAGCCAAAACGACCGCCACCACCGCTGGCACCGCGCTCGCGCTTACCGTCCTCTTCGACCTGTACGCTTACGGACAGGCGTACGAGCGGACGAACATCAGCGGCCAACGTACCGTCGGTCGCTGCTACCAGGATCAGTTCATAAACACCGGTCAGGCTGGCGGTTACTTCCTGGACGCGTTTGTCGGCGGCACGGGCCACGCTATCAACGCGACGCAGAATATCCAGTTTCTCTTCGCGGCTCATGCTCTGTAATGGATCAACCGAAGTGTAAAGCGCCTGATGCTCAACCGCTCCCAGCGTTTTTACTTTGCCGTCACCGCTGTCACGCACGATAGTACGGGCAGCATGAGCACTTTGCTCCAACGCCAGCAGGCTGATCTGGTCTGCATAGGCAAACCCTGTTTTTTCGCCGCTGATGGCGCGCACGCCAACACCCTGATCGATATTGTAAGAGCCGTCTTTAATGATGCGGTCTTCTAAAACCCAGGATTCGTGATAGCTCGACTGAAAGTAGAGATCGCCGTAGTCAAGACGGCGTTCGGCCAGTTGGCCCAGAATGGCGAACAGATCCTGATGTTTCAGGCCATTCACCGCTAGCAATTGTTCACTTACCAGGTTCAGACTCATCGTTTTGGTACTCATTTAATTCTGCCGGATGGCGGCAAAAACGCCTTATCCGGCCTACGTTGTTAGGCTACTGTAGGCCGGATAAGCGCTGCTCCATCCGGCAATACTATGTACTGAGATTGGGGCAATTACTCGCCCCCGTCAAATCATTGCTGGCTTTCTTTGCGCGGCTGACGCAGAACTTCGTTAATCTGCGGTTTATCGACCGGACCGGTGATGCGATAACGCAAAATCGAAACTTTGCTCCACAATGGTCCCAGAACCTTACTGGCAGCAAACACCGCCGCGCCGACAATCGGGTTGACAGCAAACGCAGCGGCAACCCCTACGGTGGCAGAAATTTCAGGCGCGACAATGGCTTCCATATCCAGCTCCCGACGGACCAGGTTCACTGAGCCTTTCATCGCAATGTCTGCCTCCAGACCATCCACCAGCGTGTCGTCGGTATGCATCACACCATCTTTGATCCACGCCGTGCTGCGAATCGAGTCGAAATAGAAACCTTCACTGAAGGTATCGCTAAAATCAAAACGCAGTTTACGTAGCAACGCATCAAAGCTCAGCAGTCGCAACAGTTGCCCCGCATGCCCGGTACTGAGTTCGGTAAGCTCACCTTTGCCCAACCGGGTACGCAAAATCCCATTCAGCGATGCTTCGTCCGGATCCCACGGCGGGTTACGCCAGTGCAGGTCATACTCCACGTTGAACGAAGAATTACGAATCGGGGTCGATACGCCAAAGAAACTGGCAGCGGAGTCAATTTTACTGCCGCTCAGTTTACCCTTCAGTGACGTTCGCTCTTTGCCCGGCGCATTCACCCACACGCCATCGGTGGTCAGTCTGGCAAAGCCCGTATCCAACAGACCGTTGCTCAACGTTAGCGTGTCGCCTTTAATTGCTACATCGGCATCAATGCGCCCATATTTCTGTCCCCACATCCAGCACTCGGCACAGCGTAACTGAAGGTCCGGCCAGCCGCGGAAGCTGAAGTTGTCCACGGCGGAAAACGGCGAGGCTGATGTGTTGCCCGGTGACGCTTTCGCCGCGCTAGGGTTGTAATAAAGATACTTAATATTGGCCAGCCATGGCGCATTATTGCGCATCGCCAGCGTGGCGTTAATTTCACGACCCTGCGCCTGTACGATGGAGCCATTGCTCGCAGGCTCAGACACAATACTCAAATTATTCCACTGCTGACCGCCCAGGGATAACGATGGCGTACGCACGGTGATGCGTTGTGGGAAGTTGGCATTAGTGCCAACGTTATCCGCTGCGCCTTTTTGGAACAACGCCAGCCATTGCGCGCCATCCATAGGGGGAAGATTAAGCTCAATGCCTTGCTGATCGGGTAACGCGGGCACAGTACGGCTTTCCGACGTCCAGATAGCGCGGTCAAGCGTCAGTTTCTGATTCAGCAACCAGCGGCTGTTAAAGTGGTTCTTACTGCCAGCATTACCGGTCAGTTCAAAGCTGCGCAGATTGCCGCTGGCCTTAACATTCACCGGCAACGCTTCACCGGGCGCCTTATTCAGCGGAGCAGGTAAGTGACTACTTACATTCTTCAGATCACCTTTTAGCTCAATGTCGTAGGTCGGCCCGGCATGATACGGAAGATCGATACCCACTTTGCCATTCCACGCCATGCTGCCACTTAACGCATCGTTGACCTGCGCCGGTAAAATCCCCATGCGGGTTGGCTGCCAGTCGCCTTGCAGGTTCACGGCTACCTGATAGGCTTTCGCCCCTTCGGTGGTAGAGAAGTCGACGTTCAGCGGCTGATTAAACCAGTTCGCCGTCATCGGCTCGCTCTTCAGATCGCCGTTGATAAAGCTGAATTTACCATTCAAATTCTTCAGCGTGCTGTCGAGTGGTTTAATAAACAGACTGTTATTACGCAGGTTGACGTCGCCTTTGGCGGTAACCAGCGAGCCGTCTAGCGGAATATCAAGATGTAAGCGAGCATTCACATCACCGTCAATTTGCAACTGTTCCAGCGTGGCGCCGAGAGAATCCTTCAACGGAGTCTCATCAAAATAAGGTCCAACCGCCTTGCCTGGCCCGTTGATATCGGCATCAATCAGCAACTTTTCTTTTGCATAGTCGGGAATATTGGCCGTCAGGTTACTGGCCTTCACACCGCCTAGATTGACGCTATCCGTCTTCATCCACAGGCCATCGTTAATGAAGTTCAGTTCGATATTGAGATCGGTTAGCGCAGGCCAGTCAGGTTGGAAAGCAAATTTCGCATTGCGTAGCGGCACCAGGACCTGAAACTGCCCTTCATTGTGCAGATACGGGAACAGATTCGGGTTACCGCCATACACCAGCGTGGCGTTATCCGCCTCGCCGCCCTGAATAGCGCCGCTGAGGTAGTCAACCAGATCCTTACCCATCAGGTTTTCCGGGAAATAACGCCAGGCCTGGGAGCCATCGTCGGTACTGATACCGGCCAGAATGCCCAACCATGGCTCATCATCAGCCGGTTGCAGATAGCGAAAACCACCGCGCGCATGTACCGCTTTCGCTTTAACATCAATGTTGCGCCCGTCTAACTGGAAGCCTTTATCATTCTTCAGCCAGCTTAGCGTCGCCAGGCCATTCTCTATTTCCAACGGCGCACGGAAGACGGTTTCATACGGCATTTTTGCTTGTTTCATGGAGGCGGTGAGCGCCCCATTTTCAACGCTTCCCGCAAGCGTACCGGAGAAATGTTCTGCCCCCGGCAGCAGCTTCCACTGTTTCCAGGCCAAATCGGTCCACGAGGACAGGAAGCGGGTTTTTTCTGTCGCCTGTAACGGGATATCCAGCGCAAGCACATCTATTTTGCCGCTGGGTTGCGTGGCCCGCCAGATATCACCCAGCGCAGGTGATAACCTGGACGCCATCGGACGCAGCCCTTCTAACCCGGCCAGTTCCAGATTACTGGCGCGAATGCGTAGCTCATCACTGCGTTTATTATTCTCACCACCGACTTCCTGCTCAGGGATCCAGGCCAGCGTTAATGCCCCGCTCGGCCAGGGCTTATCATCCATGGTGATACGCGTATCGGGAATAGAGAATTGCCAGCCCGGCTCTTCACGGCTGATGTGCGCCGTCAGATTATCGACGGAAAGCGTATGCGTACGATTTTCACCCAGCCAACTTGCCCCGCCTTTTTTCAGCCAGACATCACCACCAGAAACGACGCCTTTGCTGATCGTCATCCATGCTTCCAGGCTAAAACGCGCGGTTTGTAGCGCGACATTATCCTGCATCCATTTGCCCAGCCATGGTTTGACGTCGATGTCGTCTGCCTGCAGCCAAACTCGACCGTTATTCAACAGCCCTTCGTCATCACGCAGATCCATACGCACCTGCATAATGCCGTGCTGTCCAGTCAGGCTGGAGAGGCTGACCTGACCCTCGGCGCGATGCCGATTTTTACCATTCAACCAGGTAAGCTGGGGGATCGCCAGTTCAGCACGTTGACCTGAGAGGGTTATAAAGCTGATATGGCTGTCGCGTAGATCGAAATGATCAAACTGACGCAGGAAGAGATCGCTGAGATGGCCGGTTTCAATCCCATCTCCGCCTTCGCTGCGCTGGATAGGCGTATTGGTGCGCAACTGCAGTTGCCAGAAGGTGAGATCGCGAAACTGCCAGCGCATGTGCAGCAAACTTTGCCAGACATCCAGCGCCAGCGTGACGCGTTTTACCGAAAATTCTCCCCCATCTTTCAGCTGCGCATGGATATTGCGCGCTTCAAGCGTAGGACCGAAATTTTGCCAGCTGGCAGAAAGCTGGCTAGCGGAAACAGGCAGACCTGTGGCGGATTCAATCTTGCCAAGAATGGCCGGACGCCAGCTATCAAGATGAGGTAACGCAAGGCGCAGTCCACTGACCAGCAGCGCTGCGATGACAACGAATGCGGCTCCAGTGAGCAGTAAAATCCCCGGCAATCGCCTCACGCGCCTCTCCTTGTCTACCAAAAAATATGACTCACACCCCTTGAGTGAATATTGCCGGATAACGGCGCTTGCGCCTTATCCGGCTTACATGCGCGGGTGCCACTACACGATTTACATCATGACGACGTCGAACTGCTCCTGGTTATACAGCGGTTCGATTTGTACTTTGACCTGTTTGCCGACAAAGATCTCAACTTCCGCCAGCGCATGTGACTCTTCACCTTTCAGGGTTTCAGCCACTGCCGGAGAGGCATAAACCAGGAAACGATCGGAGTCATATGCATGGTGTACGCGCACGATTTCGCGCATGATTTCATAGCATACGGTTTCCACCGTTTTCACCGTACCACGCCCATGGCAGGTCGGACACTCGTTGCACAGTACATGTTCCACGCTTTCACGTGTGCGTTTGCGCGTCATCTCCACCAGGCCCAGCTGTGAAAAACCGTTAATGCTGGTTTTTACGCGATCCTTGCTCAGAGCCTGCTCCAGGGAGTGCAGCACCCGGCGACGGTGATCTTCATTATTCATGTCGATAAAATCGATAATGATAATACCGCCGAGGTTACGCAGACGCAGCTGACGAGCAATGGCCTGCGTTGCTTCAATATTAGTATTAAAGATAGTGTCGTCGAGATTACGATGCCCAACAAACGCGCCGGTGTTGATATCCACGGTGGTCATCGCTTCGGTTTGATCGATGATCAGATAGCCGCCGGACTTCAGCTCAACTTTGCGTTCCAGCGCGCGCTGGATTTCATTCTCAACGTCAAAGAGATCAAAAATAGGCTGGCGCCCGCTGTAATGTTCCAGCTTGCTGGTCATCTCGGGGATATATTCCGCCGTAAATTCCAGTAACGCCTCATAGGTCAGACGGGAGTCGACGCGGATGCGGTCAAGCTGCGCATCGGCAAAGTCACGCAACACGCGCTGTGCCAGGGCCAATTCACCGTACATCTGGTAGCGCGTTTGCGGGCGCTTTTTACGCTCCATGACTTTCGTCCAGACGCGCTTCAGGTAGGCAGCATCCGAGGCCAGATCCTCTTCGCATACGCCTTCCGCCGCCGTACGAATGATGAAGCCACCCTGCTCATCGCAGTAATCCGCCACCACTTTTTTCAGGCGTTCGCGTTCGGTTTCGCTTTCGATACGTTGGGATACGCCAACATGCGAAGCCCCCGGCATAAAGACGAGATAACGGGAAGGAAGCGTGATGTCCGTCGTCAGGCGTGCGCCTTTAGTTCCCAACGGATCTTTTACCACCTGCACCATCAGATCCTGACCCTGGCGCACCAGTTCAGAGATGTCGCGTACGGTGAACTGTTTTTGTTCTTCACCCGCCACGCATTCGGTGTGCGGCATGATGTCAGAAGCGTGAAGAAATGCGGCTTTATCCAGTCCAATATCTACAAAAGCCGCCTGCATACCCGGAAGTACACGACTTACACGACCTTTGTAGATATTGCCTACGATTCCGCGTCGCGCCTCACGTTCAATATGAATTTCCTGCAGAATACCACCATCAATGTAAGCCACCCGAGTTTCCGATGGCGTTACGTTTACCAACAATTCAGCCGTCATGTTTATCCCTTTTCTCACGCAGTGCGTTAAAATTGGTCAGCAACTCATACGTTTCTACCAGCGGTAAGCCGACTACGGCGTGATAGCTGCCATTTATCTTCCTGACAAAACAGCCACCCAACCCTTGAATACCGTATGCACCTGCTTTATCCATTGGTTCACCGCTGGCAACATAGCCCGCGATGTCCTCATCGGTTAGTGCTCTGAATGTCACTTCCGTCACTACCAGGCAGTCCAGACTGTGCTGGCGATCGGCCAGTGCCACGGCCGTCATAACTTGATGCGTTTTGCCCGACAGTTTGCGCAGCATTGCTGCGGCATGGTCGGCGTCGTGCGGTTTTTCCAACACTTCGCCATTAAGGATAACGATGGTATCCGCACCCAATACCGGCAAATCGCGCTGGGCCAGCGCTACGCCAGCCTGCGCTTTTTCGCGCGCCAGACGGGAAACGTACTGCTGCGCGCTTTCCTGCGGGTGCCGCTGTTCTTCAATCCCTGGGACCAGTCGTTCAAACGTAACACCAAGCTGAGCGAGCAACTCCTGACGACGTGGAGAACCTGAAGCAAGATACAGAGTATTCATATCAACCTTATTGCACCGCAAACTGCTGACGGACTTTACGCATCAGTAAGAATAGCCATGGCCAAAGCACACCATTCACTACACTACTCCAGAACACTTCAGGTCTGAAAGAGACGTTGATCACTAAAAACTCGGCCCAGAAAACAATAATATCCACGACCAGTGATAACAACATGACCACCAGCGCCTGTTGCCAGAGCGCGAGGTTTCGGAATAGCTGGAATTTCAGCGCGACCAGATAAGCAATGATACTCATCGACAATGCGCGCACGCCAAGCGTGGAGCCGCTGATGAGATCCAGTATGGCACCCACCACAAATCCCGTGCCCACATTTACGCGATGCGGCAGCGCCAGGATCCAATACAACAAGATGAGCAGCACCCAGTTTGGCCGGAAAACCAGAATGTCATCCGGCCAGGGCATGACTTGCAGCAACAGTGCAATAAGGAACGAGAGCCAAATCACCCAACGTCCCTGGCTACGATAGCTTGCCACTTACTGTCCTCCCGGCTTACGCGGAGCAGGTTGTGGCGGCGTGGTATCTGCGGGCGCTGGAGCCACGCCTGTTGCAGGTGCTGGCATTGGCGCAGGTGGCCCCATGGTATCTGGTGCAGGCAGAACTTGCGGCATCATTTGCATCAGACGTTCATTAGCAACGCGGTGTACTTCTTCCGGCGTCATCGGGTTTGCGCCATTACGATCGGCACCCCACAACAGCAGCAGATAGCGCAGACGCTGCAGACCCGCAGTCGGGCGAGCCTGAATCACGGTATATGCGCGCTGAGTGTCCAGCTTAACGGAAGAAACAACAGCAACCGGATAACCTTCAGGGAAACGTCCACCCAGACCCGAGGTGACCAGCACATCGCCAACGCGAATGTCGGTGTTGGCTGGCAGGTGTTCGAGCTGAAGATCGTCGGTGCAGCCGTTACCCGCAGCGATCACGCGGATATCGTTACGCAGTACCTGAATGGGCAGCGCATGCGTCGCATCGCAAATCAGCAGCACGCGGCTGGTCAATTTAGCCACCGCCACGACCTGACCTACTACGCCTTTGTCGCTAATAACCGGCTGACCTTCATAGACGCCGTTAACGCTCCCTTTGTCGATCACAACCTGATCGCTGTAAGGGTCATTAACCGTTGAGATGACCTGCGTCACCATCTTTTGTTCGTCCTGACGCAATGGCGATCCCAGCAGCTCACGCAAACGCGCGTTCTCCTGTTTGTATTGCCCCAGCATCAGTAGTTCGCTATTTTTCAGCAGCAGTTCCTGACGCAACGCCCGGTTTTCAAGTTCGAGTTGGTCACGCGAAGCCAGCGTTTGCGACACGCCGTCGAGTAATTCACGAGGACCATTTGAGATAAAGTAGAAAGGACTGACGGCGGTATCCATATACGTTCGGATTTGACTAAACGTACCCAGGCGGCTGTCGGCAATAATAACGCCGAGCGCCACCAGCACCGCCAGAATAAGGCGAATCTGTAGCGACGGGCCACGGCTAAAAATTGGCTTCATAGTCTATGCGTATTCTCGTATCAGAGCGGAAGGGCAACCCGCGGGGGCTACCCAACCTGCATCCGATTACTCTTCGCTGAACAGGTCGCCGCCGTGCATGTCGATCATTTCCAGCGCCTTGCCGCCGCCGCGCGCCACGCAGGTCAGCGGATCTTCAGCAACAACAACTGGAATACCGGTTTCTTCCATTAACAGACGGTCAAGGTTACGCAGCAGCGCACCGCCACCGGTCAGCACCATACCGCGTTCGGAGATGTCAGACGCCAGTTCCGGCGGGCACTGTTCCAGTGCAACCATTACTGCGCTCACGATACCGGTCAGTGGTTCCTGCAGGGCTTCCAGAATCTCGTTAGAGTTCAGGGTAAAGCCGCGCGGAACGCCTTCAGCCAGGTTACGACCGCGAACTTCGATTTCGCGCACTTCGTCGCCCGGATAAGCGGAACCGATCTCGTGTTTAATACGTTCTGCGGTCGCTTCACCGATCAGAGAACCGTAGTTACGACGAACATAATTAATGATGGCTTCATCGAAGCGGTCGCCGCCAATACGGACAGAAGAGGAGTAAACCACGCCGTTCAGGGAGATAACGGCAACTTCAGTGGTACCACCACCGATATCCACAACCATTGAACCGGTTGCTTCAGAAACTGGCAGACCTGCACCGATTGCGGCCGCCATCGGCTCTTCGATCAGGAAGACTTCACGAGCACCTGCGCCCTGAGCGGATTCACGGATCGCACGGCGTTCAACCTGAGTTGCTCCAACCGGTACACACACCAGTACGCGCGGGCTTGGGCGCATGAAGCTATTGCTGTGCACTTGCTTAATAAAGTGCTGGAGCATTTTTTCAGTCACGAAGAAGTCAGCAATCACGCCGTCTTTCATTGGGCGAATTGCAGCGATATTGCCCGGCGTACGACCCAGCATCTGCTTCGCATCATGACCTACTGCAGCCACGCTTTTCGGCGAACCGGCACGATCCTGACGAATGGCCACAACAGAAGGCTCATTCAATACGATGCCTTGTCCTTTTACATAAATAAGGGTATTCGCGGTACCCAGGTCAATGGACAGGTCATTGGAAAACATGCCACGAAATTTTTTCAACATACTAAGGGATAATCCTGAAAGCTGGGGCGGAAAACAAAATCCGCTTACTTTACCAACCACACGCAGCAGCGACAAGGCGCAAAAATCATCTGCTACGGTGAAAATTAGTGCAGTTCGTTTCCTTTGTTACAAAACCGGCCTGAGTCCATCAGGGCTGAATAAATCAGCAGCACTCCTCGCTTTTGTTTGCAACCTGTCAAAGGTCATTCACCTGCATGTTTGCTGTTACAACCTGGCGAGCAGGCAAGCACACCCCCAGAAGGCACAGCGCGCGTTATTCTACGTGAAAACAAATTAAACGGCAGGTTAAACCGAGTATCTTTGCGAATATTTTTTCACGTTAGTGTCAAGTGGTTGTGATGCGGCAAAAAAATCTCCTTGCCCACCCGCAACTCCGCGTTCTGTCAGCGTATGCCACTCACTACGCGAACGTACGCCCGTGGCGTAAACCTGCGTGGGTGTTCCCGAACAGGCCTCCACCAGGCTTTGAACCAGAAGCTGATTTTCCGTTCGCTTATCAATGTTCCTCACCAGACTTGGATGAAGCTTCAATAACTCAACGTTAAGCTCTTTGATCCAACTGGTGCTCACCAGCGTTAACCCCGCCTGCGTAACGGCAATACGCACGCCCAGCGCATTCATCAATCTGATGACGGGCTGTAACCGGCTGATATGTTGACAGACATCTGCCTCAGCAAGTTCAATAATTATGCGTTTGCGTAATGATTTTTCGCACTGCATCAGCGTATCACGCAGCCAGCGCTGAAAACGTGGACGAATAAGCGATTCAACCGTTGTCTGCATCGCCAGATTTTCCTGCGGCCAGTAGCCCAAAAGCAGGATCAGACGGCTTATCTGCAAACGGTCATATTCTTCTGCCAGACCAAATTGCAGGACCATCGGCATATATTCCGCCGAAATGACCTCTTCGTTGCCATCAAAAATACGGCACATCAACTCCCGATGGTGCACCCGACCTTCGCGCGTTACTGCAGGCTTTTGATAAATTCTTGGCCCGCCCCGGCTGAGCATCTGTTCGATCAGCGTTCGCCAGCGTACGTTGCCCCGACCTTTTTCCGGCAGCGAGTCATCATAGACCGACCAGCTATTTCCGCCCTGCAATACCGAATTCCGGGTGGCGGCTTCAGCATGATCCATCACTTGCTCCGGCGACTGACCGCTGCGGCAAACGCAAATGCCAATATGAACCATATCGGCACGATCGATCATTTTATTAGCCGGAAGTGCATCTACCGCTTTTAATAATTGCCCGGCGATACTTTCCGCCTCTTTCAGAGTACGGTGCGGCAGCAGGATAGCAAAATCGCTACGGTGGTAGCGCGCCAGCAACGCGCCCGGATAGCGCGTCATAAAAGTCGACAACAAATTGATCAGCGTCGAGATTTGTTCTTCCGCTAGGGTGATTCCCCAGCTATCACGCAGCAGCGTAAAGTCCGGCAGGCGCACCATCATCACAACGCCATGCGAGCCTACTTTTTCCTGATCTTCCAGCAGCGTGGCCAGTTGGTTATCAAAGAACAAGCGGTTGCTTAGCCCGGTTTTTGTATCCTGCGCGACATAGGAACGAATCAGCGTATCCAGGCGGCTGCGTTGCTCGCGGGCATTTTGAATTTCAGTCAGCAGCATATCGAGCGCACTGCTGGTACGCGCAGGCCATTCATAGACCGTTCCCCGCACGTTCGGTCCACGTTCGCCGTTCAGAATACGTGTGGAACGAATCTCCAGCAGCTCCTGACCCGAAAGCTGACGCTGAAGCCAGCGCACAGACAAAAAGAGCATCAGAATAATGAAAGCAATGGCTATCGTGAGCGGCGCGGTGGTCAGTAGCGAATGGAAATAGTTACCCATCGGATCCTGATAAACCAGACGCAATGACATACCCGGATGCTTGACCAACGGTACGGTAATCTCGCGGTAGAGATTGTTTGTCCCTGCCGGTCGGTAGCTGCTGGTCCGGGAGTGGTCATACACCACGTTTTCGCCCTGCAACAGTTCGATGCGCACGATATCAACAGAAACCATCAGTTCATCGATTTGCGGGGTTAACGCAACGACATCTCTGGAGACCAGATGCGTATCAATCGCCGTCGCGACCGCATGAACGCGCGTGGTGAACTTATATTGAATAGCGTTGTAGAAACTCAGCGAACAGCCGATCAGAGTCACGAAGATCGTTAACCCAGTAAGCAGCGTGACAAAAGCTGAAAATTTCGTCGTTAATCGCATCCTTGTGTTAACTCCGACAGTTATGAAACAGGCCTGAAAGTGATAAATCGACTCTAAAATGCAAAACTGACCGCAAAATCCGCCAATTTATACAAACTGTGAGGGCATACTACCAAATCAGGTATATCTGGCAATTTATTGCGCAGAATCGGCATCATGTTTTGATTAGCGAGTATAGTCTTCATTATTAATTTTCCAATCCACTATACGAATTGAGGACAGGTTATGCAGGCTTTGATCTTAGAACAGCAGGACGGAAAAACCCTCGCATCCGTTCAACCCCTCGACGAAAATCAGCTACCGGAAGGCGATGTAACGGTGGATGTCCACTGGTCAAGCCTGAACTATAAAGACGCCCTGGCTATCACCGGCAAGGGAAAAATCATTCGTAATTTTCCGATGATTCCTGGTATCGATTTCGCTGGTACCGTGCGTGCAAGCGAAGATCCCCGTTTTCATGCGGGTCAGGAGGTTTTACTGACCGGTTGGGGCGTAGGTGAAAATCATTGGGGTGGACTGGCAGAACGCGCACGCGTGAAAGGCGACTGGCTGGTTGCGTTGCCAAAAGGGCTGGATGGACGTAAAGCCATGGTCATCGGTACCGCTGGCTTTACCGCCATGCTTTGCGTCATGGCGCTTGAAGATGCAGGAATTCGTCCGCAAGACGGTGAGATTGTCGTCACTGGCGCCAGCGGAGGCGTGGGCAGCACGGCCGTTGCGTTACTGCATAAGCTGGGTTATCAGGTTGCGGCGGTTTCGGGTCGTGAAAGCACCCACGACTACCTGAAAAGCCTGGGCGCTAACCGCATTCTTGGCCGCGATGAATTTGCTGAATCTCGCCCGCTGGAAAAACAGCTGTGGGCTGGCGCGGTGGATACCGTTGGCGACAAAGTTCTGGCGAAAGTCCTCGCGCAGATGAACTACGGCGGCTGTGTTGCCGCCTGCGGCCTGGCGGGCGGTTTCGCTCTGCCAACAACCGTGATGCCATTCATTCTGCGTAACGTTCGTTTGCAAGGAGTGGACTCGGTGATGACCCCGCCGGCACGCCGTGCAGAAGCCTGGGCGCGTCTGGTTAAGGATCTGCCGGAATCTTTCTATGCTCAGGCTGCAACGGAAATTACGCTGGCGGATGCGCCGAAGTTCGCCGATGCCATCATCAATAACCAGGTGCAAGGCCGTACGCTGGTGAAGGTGAAGTAACAGACTCTGGCGCAGAAATTTACACTTAATTAACGAAATTTCGCGGCACATCTACAGACTCCCTGCCATATTAACTACGCGTCCCCTGTCAGTTATGACGCGTAAGCCGGGAGTCTGTTATGAAGAAATTACGTCCATTTACAGAAGCCGACGTCACTGACGAGTCGGCTTTTTTTATGCAGCGTCGCCATGTGCTGAAAGCATTAGGGATCAGCGCAGCCGCGTTGTCTTTACCCCACTCTGCGCAGGCTGACCTTCTGAGTTGGTTTAAGGGTAATGACCGCCCGCCCGCGCCCGCGGGAAAGCCGCTTGATTTCAGCAAGCCCGCCGCCTGGCAAAATTCGCTTCCTTTAACCCCAGCGGATAAAGTTTCTGGCTACAACAACTTCTATGAATTCGGTCTCGACAAAGCGGATCCGGCAGCCAACGCAGGTAGCCTGAAAACCGATCCGTGGACATTAAAAATCAGTGGTGAGGTCGCCAAACCACTCACTCTCGATCACGATACCTTGACCACCCGTTTCCCGCTGGAGCAACGGATTTACCGCATGCGCTGCGTGGAAGCCTGGTCAATGGTCGTGCCGTGGATTGGCTTTCCGTTACATAAACTGTTGGCGCAGGTGGAACCCACCAGCAATGCGAAGTATGTCGCGTTCGAAACGCTGTACGCTCCGGAGGAAATGCCAGGACAAAAAGATCGCTTTATTGGCGGCGGGCTGAAGTATCCCTATGTTGAAGGGTTGCGCCTGGATGAAGCGATGCACCCACTCACACTGCTTACCGTGGGGGTTTATGGTAAGGCCCTTCCGCCACAAAATGGCGCGCCCATTCGCTTAATTGTGCCGTGGAAATATGGATTTAAAGGCATTAAGTCGATCGTGAGTATCAAACTCACGCGCGAACGCCCTCCGACAACCTGGAATCTGGCCGCGCCCAATGAATACGGGTTTTATGCCAACGTGAATCCGCATGTCGATCATCCCCGCTGGTCCCAGGCCACTGAGCGTTTTATTGGCGCTGGCGGTATTCTGGACGTACAGCGTCAGCCTACGCTGATGTTTAACGGCTATGCCGAAGAGGTTGCGTCACTGTATCGCGGACTCAATTTGCAGGAGAATTTTTAAGTGCGACTGACCGCAAAGCACATTACCGGGCTGAAAGTTTGCCTGCATCTTGCCGGTTTTTTGCCGTTTATCTGGCTATTTTGGGCGATAAATCACGGCGGCCTGAGCGCCGATCCGGTCAAAGATATCCAGCACTTTACCGGTAGGACAGCTCTGAAATTCTTGCTGGCGACCTTGCTGGTCTCTCCACTCGCGCGCTACGCTAAACAGCCATTATTGATACGCACACGTCGCCTGTTAGGGCTATGGTGTTTCGCCTGGGCAACACTGCATTTAACCAGCTACGCGTTACTGGAACTGGGCATTAATAATCTGGCGTTGTTAGGGCGGGAATTAATTACGCGACCTTATTTAACCTTGGGCATTGTCAGTTGGGTCATATTATTCGCCCTCACCTTAACGTCCACGCAGGCTGCACAGCGAAAGCTGGGTAAAAATTGGCAGTATTTGCACAACTTCGTCTATCTTGTGGCGATCCTGGCACCCATACATTATCTGTGGTCGGTAAAAATTATCTCCCCTCAACCGATTATTTATGCAGCGCTCGCTGCGGTGCTGTTAGCGTGCCGTTACAAGAAGTTTCGCCAGTGGTGGCGGTAGTTTCACGATATGTGCAGTGCGTTGCAAAACACGGACGATCCGATTTTCTTTACATGTTAACGGTTGATTATCTTCCCTGATAAGACCAGTATTTAGCTGCCAATTGCTACGAAATAGTTATAATGTGCGACTTTGCTATCCCCGGTAGCGTTTTTAAGGCGCTGAAAGGGTGACAATCGCATATTGAAGGTATATTTTGTCTTTTACCCGAAAATGGCAGAAGATAGCCGCACAATGACTAACAAGTCTGGCAATCTCACTTAATGGCAGCAGCACCCAGTGCAGCGCCTGAGATGCGTGGCATCTTGTCACTCACTGTTATAAAAATGCTATACAGACGGCGGTAAAACGCCTGTCACAATCTCACTAAACAAAGAGTACGGAACCCACTCATGGATATTCGTAAGATTAAAAAACTGATCGAGCTGGTTGAAGAATCAGGCATCTCCGAACTGGAAATTTCTGAAGGCGAAGAATCTGTACGCATCAGCCGTGCAGCGCCAGCTGCAAGTTTTCCGATGATGCAACAGGCTTATGCTGCACCAGTGATGCAGCAACCAGCTCTGTCTAACGCTGTCGCACAAACTGCCTCTCCAAGTATGGAAGCTCCGGCAGCAGCGGAAATCAGTGGTCACATCGTACGCTCCCCAATGGTTGGTACGTTCTACCGCACCCCGAGCCCGGATGCTAAAGCGTTCATCGAAATCGGACAGAAAGTGAATGCGGGCGATACCCTGTGCATCGTTGAAGCCATGAAAATGATGAACCAGATCGAAGCCGACAAATCCGGCGTAGTTAAAGCGATCCTGGTAGAAAGTGGTCAACCGGTAGAATTTGACGAGCCGCTGGTCGTCATCGAATAACGAGGCGAACATGTTGGATAAAATTGTTATCGCCAACCGCGGCGAGATTGCCCTGCGTATTCTTCGTGCCTGTAAAGAACTGGGCATCAAGACTGTCGCTGTGCATTCAAGTGCGGATCGCGATTTAAAACACGTATTGCTGGCGGATGAGACGGTCTGTATCGGCCCGGCTCCGTCCGTAAAAAGCTATCTGAACATCCCGGCTATCATCAGCGCCGCTGAAATCACCGGCGCGGTGGCAATTCACCCGGGCTATGGCTTCCTCTCTGAGAACGCCAACTTTGCTGAGCAGGTAGAGCGTTCTGGCTTTATCTTCATCGGCCCGAAAGCTGACACCATCCGCCTGATGGGCGACAAAGTGTCTGCAATCACCGCGATGAAGAAAGCGGGCGTACCGACAGTCCCAGGCTCTGACGGCCCGCTGGGCGATGACATGGACGCTAACCGCGCTCATGCTAAACGCATCGGCTACCCGGTTATCATCAAAGCCTCCGGCGGCGGCGGCGGTCGCGGTATGCGCGTCGTGCGCAGCGATGCCGAACTGGCACAATCCATCTCCATGACCAAAGCGGAAGCAAAAGCCGCTTTCAATAACGACATGGTCTACATGGAGAAATACCTGGAAAACCCACGCCACATTGAAATTCAGGTGCTGGCTGACGGTCAGGGTAACGCGATTTATCTGGCAGAACGTGACTGCTCCATGCAGCGTCGTCACCAGAAAGTTGTCGAAGAAGCACCAGCGCCGGGCATTACCCCGGAACTGCGTCGCTACATCGGCGAGCGTTGTGCCAAAGCGTGTGTTGATATCGGCTATCGCGGGGCGGGTACTTTCGAGTTCCTGTTCGAAAACGGCGAGTTCTACTTCATTGAGATGAACACCCGTATTCAGGTTGAACACCCGGTAACCGAAATGATCACCGGCGTTGATCTGATCAAAGAGCAGCTGCGCATCGCAGCGGGTCAACCCCTGTCCATCAAGCAGGACGAAGTTGTGGTTAAAGGCCATGCGGTAGAATGCCGTATCAACGCCGAAGACCCGAACACCTTCCTGCCAAGCCCGGGTAAAATCACGCGTTTCCACGCGCCGGGTGGCTTTGGTGTGCGTTGGGAGTCTCATATTTACGCAGGCTACACCGTACCTCCGTACTATGACTCAATGATCGGTAAGCTGATCTGCTATGGCGAAAACCGCGACGTCGCTATCGCCCGTATGAAAAACGCATTGCAGGAACTGATCATCGACGGTATCAAAACCAACGTTGACCTGCAGATCCGTATCATGAATGACGAGTACTTCCAGCACGGTGGAACCAATATCCACTACCTGGAGAAAAAACTCGGACTTCAGGAAAAGTAAGCGTGCGTTAACCGAAAAGGCCGGAAATTCCGGCCTTTTGTTTTTCTCCCCTCCCGCACGTGCCATAAGGTACAATCCCCGCTTTCTTTATCCACAAGGGACAAAAAATGGACGCTCGTTTTGTTCAGGCCCATAAAGAGGCGCGCTGGGCGCTGTGGCTAACCCTTTTATATCTGGTCACATGGTTAGTGGCCGCTTACTTACCAGATTCAACGCTGGGTTTTACCGGCTTACCGCACTGGTTCGAAATGGCCTGCCTGCTAACGCCGCTGGTTTTTATCGTGCTGTGCTGGGCGATGGTGAAGTTTATCTATCGCGACATTCCGTTGGAGGATGACGATGCAGCTTGAAGTTATTTTACCGCTGGTCGCCTATCTTCTGGTGGTCTTCGGTCTCTCAGTTTATGCCATGCGCAAGAGATCGACCGGTACCTTCCTGAATGAATATTTCCTCGGCAGCCGCTCCATGGGCGGCGTCGTGTTAGCGATGACGCTAACGGCAACCTACATTAGCGCCAGCTCGTTTATTGGCGGTCCTGGTGCCGCTTACAAATACGGACTGGGATGGGTGCTGCTAGCGATGATCCAGTTGCCCGCCGTATGGCTCTCATTGGGGATTCTTGGTAAGAAATTCGCCATTCTGGCACGCCGTTATAATGCTGTTACCCTCAACGATATGCTATTTGCACGCTACCAGAGCCGCCTGCTGGTATGGCTGGCAAGCCTCAGCCTGTTGGTCGCGTTTGTCGGGGCAATGACCGTACAGTTTATTGGCGGCGCACGTTTGCTGGAAACCGCAGCGGGTATCCCCTACGAAACCGGTCTGCTGATTTTTGGCGTCAGCATCGCGTTATACACGGCGTTCGGCGGCTTTCGCGCCAGCGTGTTGAACGACACCATGCAGGGTATGGTGATGCTGATTGGTACTATCGTTTTGCTGGTCGGCGTTGTTCATGCTGCCGGTGGCCTCAGCAATGCGGTGGTAACCCTGCAGACTATCGATCCTAAACTGGTTTCGCCGCAGGGCGCTGATGACATTTTGTCACCCACGTTTATGACCTCATTCTGGGTGCTGGTATGCTTTGGCGTGATTGGCCTGCCGCATACGGCGGTACGCTGTATCTCTTATAAAGACAGTAAAGCGGTACACCGCGGCATTATCATCGGCACCATCGTGGTGGCGATCCTGATGTTTGGTATGCATCTGGCGGGCGCCCTGGGACGGGCGGTAATCCCTGACCTGACGGTACCGGATCTGGTAATCCCTACGCTGATGGTCAAAGTCCTGCCGCCGGTCGCTGCCGGGATTTTCCTCGCCGCACCTATGGCCGCGATCATGTCGACGATCAATGCCCAATTGCTGCAAAGTTCCGCTACGATCATTAAGGATCTGTACCTAAACCTTCGCCCGGAACAGCTGGAAAACGAAACCCGGCTGAAACGCATGTCGGCAGTGATTACCCTGCTGCTGGGCGCGTTACTGTTGCTGGCCGCCTGGAAACCGCCAGAGATGATTATCTGGCTTAATCTGCTGGCGTTTGGCGGGCTGGAAGCCGTCTTCCTGTGGCCGCTGGTGCTGGGCCTCTATTGGGAGCGGGCAAACGCGTCAGGCGCATTGAGCGCGATGATTGTCGGCGGCGTGCTTTATGCTCTACTCGCCACCTTTAACGTTCAGTTCCTGGGCTTCCACCCAATCGTGCCCTCGTTACTGATAAGCTTGCTGGCTTTCCTGATAGGCAACCGTTTCGGTTCCGCCGTCCCGCAAGCCGCCATATTGACTACTGATAAATAAAGAGTTTTGCCATGCCATGGATCCAACTGAAACTGAACACGACCGGTGCCAACGCTGAAGAGTTGAGCGATGCGCTGATGGAAGCGGGCTCCGTTTCCATTACTTTCCAGGATACGCATGATACGCCGGTATTTGAACCTCTGCCGGGCGAGACTCGCCTGTGGGGTGATACCGACGTTATCGGCTTGTTCGATGCAGAAACCGACATGAAAGAAGTAGTTGCTATCCTGGAACAGCATCCGCTGCTGGGTGAAGGCTTCGCGCATAAAATCGAACAGCTCGAAGACAAAGACTGGGAACGCGAATGGATGGATAACTTCCACCCGATGCGCTTTGGTGAACGTCTGTGGATTTGCCCAAGCTGGCGCGATGTCCCGGATGAGAATGCTGTCAACGTGATGCTGGACCCGGGTCTGGCGTTTGGTACAGGCACGCACCCCACTACCTCTCTGTGCCTGCAATGGCTGGACGGTCTTGATCTTAACGGTAAAACGGTTATCGACTTTGGCTGCGGCTCCGGCATTCTTGCTATTGCGGCACTGAAGCTGGGTGCGGCGAAAGCCATTGGCGTGGATATCGATCCGCAAGCGATTCAGGCCAGCCGTGATAACGCCCAGCGTAATGGTGTTTCTGAGCGTCTGGAGCTTTATCTGCCGAAAGACCAGCCAGAGGCGATGAAAGCCGACGTGGTGGTCGCCAACATCCTTGCTGGCCCATTACGTGAACTGGCTCCGTTAATCAGCGTACTGCCCGTTGAGGGCGGTTTGCTGGGGCTTTCTGGTATTCTTGCCAGCCAGGCGGAAAGCGTCTGTGAAGCCTATGCCGATCTCTTTACGCTCGATCCGGTTATCGAGAAAGAAGAGTGGTGTCGCATTACCGGCCAGAAAAAATAATCCCTTCCGGCGTGGTTATCTGACCACGCCATTTTCAGACAATTGACCAGCATACCGACACTTTCCTCAGCGATATAATAATCAATTGATTTTGTTATTTTTTATATTGATTCTCGTTGAGTAAACGTATGCGTTTCAACTGTTTTACAACAACTTTGCTGGCAGCATGCATGATGCCACTGACCACGCTGGCCGTACCATGGGGATATACCGAAGAAAACGGCCCCGCACGGTGGGGAGAAATCAGCAAAGCGTATGCAACGTGCCAGACAGGCATAAACCAATCCCCCATAGACATCCAGACCACCACAACCAGTAAACTCGGTCTCCCCGCGCTGAACATGCAGTACGTCGATGGCCCAACTAGATTTCGGAGCATTAACCATACGTTGCAGGCAACGATGAGTAGCTACGCATCTAATTCTATTGAAATTGATGAAACACTTTATTATTTAAAACAATTTGATTTTCATGCCCCGAGCGAACATACCCTCAACGGTAAAACCTATCCGCTGGAGCTGCAGCTGGTCCACAAAAATCAATCCGGAGACATCGCTATCATGGCGGTTATGTTTGATATCGGCGAACCAAACCAGGCGATTCAAAATTTGTGGGAGTCCTTTCCAACCATGGAGGACAGCAGCATGGCCATCTTCTCGCCGGTCGATATCCACCAGCTTTTACCCGACAATAAAACCTACTGGCGCTACCGTGGTTCGTTAACAACGCCTCCCTGCACCGAAGGCGTCACCTGGACTATCCTGAAAACGCCTGTTGCTCTTTCTGCCGAACAGATGGATAAATTCCACTACATTGTTGGGCCGGCAAACAATCGCCCGCTGCAGCCGTTGAATGAACGCAAGATTACGGACAGCTATTCTGGGGATACCGAGATCCTGTACTAAAATGAGGTAGCGATCACACAATGACGAGGTAATTTGCTGATTAATTCAGCAGAATATCTTGTCAGTACCGTCTGCAGCTGAAGAAAAAATGAGAAGTTACGCAAAATTATATGTGTATATAAAATCGACACATTTTTATAATGCGATGATTTATATGATTAAATATTTTCATGCGTTCACATTTACGGCAATTCATTGATCCACCTCAGTGGATTGGTCAAAGTTTGGCCTTTCATCTCGTGCGAAAAATGCGTAATATACGCCGCCTTGCAGTCACAGTATGGTCATTTCTTAACTCATGCGCATCGGACAATACCAGCTCAGAAATCGCCTGATCGCAGCACCTATGGCTGGCATCACTGACAGACCATTCAGGACGCTGTGCTATGAGATGGGAGCAGGATTGACAGTATCCGAGATGATGTCTTCTAACCCGCAGGTTTGGGAAAGTGACAAGTCTCGTTTACGGATGGTGCACGTTGATGAGCCAGGAATTCGCACGGTGCAAATTGCCGGTAGCGACCCTGTTGAGATGGCCGATGCCGCACGTATTAACGTGGAAAGCGGCGCCCAGATTATTGATATCAATATGGGGTGTCCGGCTAAAAAAGTGAATCGCAAGCTCGCAGGTTCAGCCCTCTTGCAGTACCCGGATTTAGTGAAATCGATACTAACCGAGGTCGTCAATGCAGTGGACGTTCCTGTCACACTCAAGATTCGCACCGGCTGGGCTCCGGAACACCGTAACTGCGTAGAGATTGCCCAACTGGCTGAAGACTGTGGCATTCAGGCTCTGACCATTCATGGACGCACCCGCGCCTGTTTGTTCAATGGAGATGCTGAGTACGACAGTATTCGGGCAGTTAAGCAGAAAGTTTCCATTCCGATTATCGCGAATGGCGACATTACTGACCCGCATAAAGCCAGAGCTGTACTCGACTATACGGGGGCGGATGCCCTGATGATAGGACGTGCAGCTCAGGGAAGACCCTGGATCTTTCGGGAAATCCAGCATTATCTGGACACTGGGGAGCTGCTGCCCCCGCTGCCTCTGGCAGAGGTGAAGCGCTTGCTTTGTGCGCACATTCGGGAACTGCACGACTTTTATGGTCAGGCAAAAGGGTACCGAATTGCGCGTAAACACGTATCCTGGTATCTCCAGGAACACGCTCCGGATGACCAGTTTCGGCGCACATTCAACGCCATTGAAGATTCCAGCGAACAGCTGGCGGCGTTGGAGGCATACTTCGAAAATTTTGCGTAAACAGAAATAAAGAGCTGACAGAACTATGTTCGAACAACGCGTAAATTCTGACGTACTGACCGTTTCTACCGTTAACTCTCAGGACCAGGTAACTCAAAAGCCCCTGCGTGACTCGGTTAAACAGGCACTGAAGAACTATTTTGCTCAATTGAATGGTCAGGATGTGAATGATCTCTATGAGCTGGTACTGGCTGAAGTAGAACAGCCCCTGTTGGACATGGTGATGCAATACACCCGCGGTAACCAGACCCGTGCTGCCCTGATGATGGGCATCAACCGTGGTACGCTGCGTAAAAAACTGAAAAAATACGGCATGAACTGATACTAATCAGTTAAATGTTTGTTTTAAAAGGCGCTACTCGGCATGGGGAAGCGCCTTTTTTATTGACGTCACACGGGAGGCTTTGGCGATGAACGCGAGATGTGAACCTGTCTATTTTGGCGATGAATCTAAAAAGATAATCCTGGGCGATGCGCTAACTGAACTGAAAAAACTGCCGTCTGAAAGCGTCGAACTCATTTTTGCTGACCCTCCTTATAACATCGGGAAAGACTTTGACGGGATGGTTGAATCCTGGGACGAAGAGACCTTTCTGGCGTGGTTGTTTGAGTGCATCGACGAGTGCCATCGCATCCTCAAACCACACGGCACCATGTACATCATGAACAGTACGGAGAACATGCCGTACATCGACCTCAAATGCCGCCCGCTTTTTACCATCAAGAGTCGTATCGTGTGGTCATACGATAGCTCAGGGGTACAGGCCAAAAATTACTTTGGTTCGATGTATGAACCGATCCTGATGATGGTAAAAGATCAGAAAAACTACACATTTAATCGTGACGATATTCTGGTTGAAGCCAAAACTGGCGCTAAACGCGCGCTAATAGACTACAGAAAAAACCCGCCGCAGCCATACAATCAGAAAAAAGTGCCGGGCAATGTCTGGGAGTTCCCACGCGTACGCTATCTGATGGACGAATACGAAAACCACCCCACCCAGAAACCCAAAGCCCTCCTGGAGCGTATAATTCTGGCGTCCTCGAACCCAGATGACAAGGTACTGGATCCGTTTGCCGGCAGCTTCACCACCGGAGCTACCGCCGTGGAATTGGGTCGCAAGTTTGTCGGGATTGAGATCAATACTGAATACGTAAAAATGGGACTCAGAAGACTGAGTATCGGTTCTCATTTTTCAGAAATTGAGCTTGCCAAGGTGAAAAAACGTAAGACAAAAAACCTGTCTAAAAAGAGTCGATTGACGGCAAAGAGTGGCGATCTTTCAACAAAGTAAAGGCATTGTAAGTCTGCTTTTCAGCTTAAAAATTTCGTGTATATTCCCTGCACGCTTGGGCATGAATACACAGGGTTTAGGAATGATTCGCAAGTATTGGTGGCTGGTTGTTTTTGCGGTCTTCGTTTTTCTTTTTGATGCGCTGCTCATCCAATGGATAGAGCTGATGACAACAGAGCACGACAAGTGCCGGAATATGAACTCAGTGAATCCCCTTAAGCTGGTCAACTGCGTCGACCTCGAATAGCACTTTAGGTAATGCTTCGACAGCCGTCAGCCTCTGGCGGTAAAAACTATCCGACCTGGTTTTCACTCTGCATTAATTGCATGACGCTACCGTCTGGGCTTAACATTTTTAGTACATTATCAACTAATACTGGAGCTTGCCCATATAGATCATAACTCACTGGATTCATTAACCAGTTTTTTATAATTCCGCTAAAACTACCGTGCAGAATAATGATGATGACATCTAAATCAAGAGTGGTGGCAATCAAATTGTCATCGACACACTTTTGCAGGGAATCACGAATGCTTTGATGACTGATACCTATTTTATCGCGAATAGCCTGCTCAGATATCATATCGTTATGAAATTCACACTTATGATATAAAATCTGCATTAATGCCTGCTGACGAGGGTTCTCTGCAATATATTGTAACCCCACCACAAACTTTTCTCGCAATCGCTGTAAAGGGTTATCACCCCAACGACCAATTAGCTTGTCCTGAATAAGATCGCGTAAAGGTGGTTGTTGTAACCATAGCTCATTAAACAATTGAGTTTTATTTTCGAAATGCCAATAGAGCGCGCCACGCGTCACGCTGGCAGCATCCGCAATGTCGTTTAGCGTCGTATTGCTTACGCCACGTGCGGCAAACTGTACAATTGCCGTTTCTATCAGGTGCTGCCGCGTTTTGAGGGCATCAGCTTTCGTTTTTCTGGCCATGGTTCCGACTGTCTGAGGTAGAGTAGAGAATGATTAACTTTCTTATCTAATATTTGCGATACGGAACAAATGTATCACTTAGCATTTATTTAAACGAGTTCTAAAAAATATTATTACGGACTTTGCACACGAATAAACAAAACGAATACCAACAACAAATATATTCATAAACCAAATGTTTATTTCAATTTGTGTTTATGCGAATCATAGTATTGCTATTAACACCACAATGAAACAGCTGTCGATTAATCTTTTTTTGCTTTTACGTGCCGTGTATCGTGCCCATAAATAAGTATTGCTTACATCGCAAGCTAATAATTTGTAGGATAGCCAACTATTATTTTTCTTGTGCGCGTTATCGCCCCTGCGTTACCCGGTTAATAACGAGCGTTCGGTTTTTTAAGGAATAGAAATGACGAAAAATGCCAGGTTTTCACTCCTGCCCTCATTCATCATCGTCTCCGCTGCATTACTCGCCGGTTGTAACGATCAGGGAGAAACACAAGCTCATCCCGCAGAACCGCAGGTGACTGTCCATATCGTCGAAAAGGCTCCTTTAGCCGTAACGACCGAATTACCCGGGCGCACAACGGCATTCCGAATTGCAGAAGTTCGTCCCCAGGTCAGCGGGATAGTGCTTAAACGGAATTTCACTGAGGGAAGCGATATTGAAGCCGGACAGTCACTTTATCAGATCGATCCCGCGACTTATCAGGCTGACTATGACAGCGCCAAAGGTGAACTGGCGAAGAGTGAAGCGGCGGCTGCAATCGCGCATTTAACGGTAAAACGCTATGTGCCGTTGGTTGGTACCAAGTACATCAGCCAGCAAGAGTACGATCAGGCAATTGCTGATGCTCGTCAGGCCGATGCCTCCGTGATCGCGGCAAAAGCGGCGGTCGAAAGCGCGCGTATCAATCTGGCCTACACCAAAGTGACATCGCCAATTAGCGGACGCATCGGTAAATCTAACGTCACCGAAGGTGCATTAGTCACGAATGGCCAGGCTACTGAGCTTGCTACCGTTCAACAGCTCGATCCCATTTACGTCGACGTGACACAGTCCAGTAACGACTTTATGCGCCTCAAACAGTCCGTTGAACAAGGGAGTCTGCATAAAGACAGCGCCAGCAGTACTGTCGAACTGGTGATGGAAAATGGTCAGTCATACCCGCTAAAAGGCTCTTTGCAGTTTTCTGATGTGACGGTTGATGAAAGCACCGGATCAATCACCCTTAGAGCCGTGTTCCCTAACCCGCAGCACACGCTGTTGCCGGGCATGTTTGTGCGCGCACGCATTGATGAAGGCGTCCAGCCAAATGCCATTCTCGTTCCGCAGCAGGGGGTAACGCGTACGCCTCGCGGCGATGCCACCGTGATGGTCGTTAACGACAAGAGTCAGGTTGAGTCTCGCGCAGTCGTTGCCGCACAAGCTATTGGTGACAAGTGGCTCATCAGCGAAGGCCTGCAACCGGGTGACAAAGTTATCGTGAGCGGCTTACAGAAAGCACGTCCAGGCGTTCAGGTTAAAGCAACCGCCGATACCGAAACCCCTGCCACGAAAGCCCAATAAGGTAACCGGACATGGCTAACTTTTTTATCAGGCGTCCTATCTTTGCCTGGGTATTGGCTATCATTCTGATGATGGCGGGTGCTCTGGCAATCATGCAACTGCCCGTGGCACAGTACCCAACCATTGCGCCTCCTGCGGTCGCCATTTCTGCCACCTACCCTGGTGCAGATGCACAGACGGTTCAGGATACAGTCACACAGGTTATCGAACAGAATATGAATGGTATCGATAACCTGATGTATATGTCCTCCACCAGCGACTCGGCCGGGAGTGTGACTATTACACTGACTTTCCAGTCCGGTACCGATCCCGATATCGCGCAAGTGCAGGTGCAAAATAAACTGCAGCTCGCCACTCCGCTACTGCCGCAAGAAGTTCAGCAGCAAGGGATCAGCGTCGAGAAATCCAGCAGCAGCTTTTTGATGGTTGCGGGTTTTGTTTCTGACAACCCACAAACCACACAGGATGACATTTCCGATTACGTCGCCTCGAACGTTAAAGACTCAATCAGCCGTCTGAATGGCGTGGGTGACGTGCAGCTGTTTGGTGCACAGTACGCCATGCGCATCTGGCTGGATGCAAACTTATTGAACAAATATCAGCTCACGCCGGTTGATGTGATCAATCAGTTGAAGGTACAGAACGATCAGATTGCCGCAGGTCAGTTAGGGGGGACGCCTGCATTACCTAACCAGCAGCTTAACGCTTCTATCATTGCGCAAACGCGACTGAAAGACCCTGAAGAGTTCGGCAAAGTGACTTTACGCGTGAACAGCGATGGTTCGGTTGTTCACCTGAAAGACGTCGCGCGTATCGAGTTAGGCGGGGAAAACTACAACGTCGTGGCGCGTATTAACGGTAAGCCTGCATCCGGCCTTGGGATCAAGCTGGCAACCGGGGCAAACGCGCTGGATACCGCGAACGCTATTAAAGCCAAGCTGGTTGAACTGCAACCATTCTTCCCGCAGGGAATGAAGGTGGTCTACCCGTACGACACGACGCCATTTGTGACCATCTCCATTCATGAAGTGGTAAAAACACTGTTTGAAGCGATCGTGCTGGTGTTCCTGGTCATGTATTTGTTCCTGCAAAACATCCGGGCAACGCTCATTCCGACCATCGCCGTACCTGTCGTATTGTTGGGCACATTTGCCGTGCTTGCTGCGTTTGGCTACTCAATAAACACCCTGACGATGTTCGGCATGGTGCTCGCCATCGGTCTATTGGTCGATGATGCGATAGTGGTGGTGGAAAACGTGGAACGCGTGATGATGGAGGATCATCTGCCGCCCAAAGAGGCGACGGAAAAATCCATGTCACAAATACAGGGAGCACTGGTTGGTATCGCCATGGTGCTGTCTGCGGTATTTATCCCGATGGCCTTCTTTGGCGGTTCAACCGGGGCTATCTATCGGCAGTTTTCCATCACCATCGTTTCCGCCATGGCGCTTTCAGTACTGGTCGCGCTGATCCTGACTCCCGCACTTTGTGCAACGTTGCTGAAGCCGGTATCAGCTGAACATCACGAGAAAAGAAGCGGTTTCTTTGGCTGGTTCAACGCCAAATTCGATCACAGCGTCAATCATTACACCAATAGCGTCAGCGGTATTGTGCGTAAAACTGGGCGTTACCTGGTCGTCTACCTGATAATCGTCATCGGGATGGCGGTGCTGTTTATGCGCCTGCCAACCTCCTTCCTGCCAGAGGAAGATCAGGGCGTCTTCCTGACGATGATTCAACTTCCTGCAGGCGCCACGCAAGAACGCACCCAGAAGGTGCTGGATCAGGTCACCCACTACTACCTGAACAATGAAAAAGCCAACGTTGAAAGCGTCTTTACGGTTAACGGCTTTAGCTTCAGCGGCCAGGGGCAAAACTCAGGGATGGCGTTCGTCAGCCTCAAGCCCTGGGAAGAACGTAGCGGTAACGAAAATAACGTTGAATCAATTATCGCCCGCGCTACCCGAGCGTTTAGTCAGATTCGTGATGGTCTGGTGTTCCCTTTCAACATGCCAGCCATCGTTGAACTGGGTACCGCGACGGGCTTCGACTTCGAGCTGATTGACCAGGGCGGGTTGGGGCATGCTGCGCTAACCCAAGCACGTAACCAACTGCTGGGCATGGTTGCCAAACACCCTGACCTGCTGGTTCGTGTGCGTCCAAACGGGCTCGAGGATACCGCACAGTTCAAACTGGATGTCGATCAGGAGAAAGCGCAAGCGCTTGGTGTCTCACTGTCTGATATCAACGAAACCATCTCAGCTGCGCTGGGCGGCTATTACGTCAATGACTTCATTGACCGTGGCCGCGTGAAAAAAGTGTACGTACAAGCCGATGCCAAGTTCCGTATGTTACCGGAGGACATCAATAATCTGTATGTCCGTAGCGCCAATGGCGAAATGGTTCCGTTCTCCACGTTCAGTTCCGCACACTGGATCTACGGCTCACCGCGCCTGGAGCGCTATAACGGTATGCCTTCTATGGAACTGCTGGGAGAAGCAGCGCCAGGCAGAAGTACCGGTGAAGCAATGGCGCTGATGGAAAGCCTGGCGGAAAAACTGCCAAACGGTATTGGTCATGACTGGACGGGGATGTCCTATCAGGAACGACTGTCGGGTAACCAGGCTCCTGCGCTGTATGCCATCTCGCTAATCGTTGTCTTCCTTTGCCTTGCCGCATTGTATGAAAGCTGGTCTATTCCTTTCTCGGTGATGCTGGTTGTACCGCTCGGTGTTGTGGGCGCATTGTTAGCAGCATCACTGCGTGGGATGAATAACGATGTGTATTTCCAGGTTGGCTTACTAACCACAATCGGCCTCTCGGCTAAGAACGCCATCCTGATCGTCGAGTTTGCCAAAGACCTGATGGATAAAGAAGGCAAGGGGTTGATTGAAGCGACGCTGGAGGCATCGCGCATGCGTCTTCGTCCTATCCTGATGACATCCCTGGCCTTTATTCTGGGGGTTATGCCTCTGGTTATCAGTCACGGTGCAGGTAGTGGTGCGCAGAATGCGGTCGGTACAGGTGTTATGGGAGGAATGCTGACCGCAACATTGTTGGCTATCTTCTTCGTCCCCGTCTTCTTTGTTGTCGTAAGACGGCGTTTTAGTCGGCACAACGATTAATTTGTAAAATAAAGGCGTCTACGGACGCCTTTTTCACCCATGTTACGCCTCTTTATTTATTAATAAGATAGCCATTTATTTCATTTAAAGCATTCCTTTAAACGCCCCCGCGACCTTTCTTTTTATCCATTATTTTTACAATCCACATGAATTGAGATTATTCCTCATGTCAGTCCTTTTTTAAGAAGTGGTAAAATAATCGCCGAGTTCGCAGATGGCTTAGCGTTTGTCTTTGCTCGATTAGCGAAACGCTTATTTTGAGGTAACACCATGAAAAGATTAATATCCGTTGCACTGCTTACCGCATTCCTGGCTGGCTGTGCACACGATTCTCCTTGCGTACCTGTATACGACGATCAGGGACGCCTGGTTCATACCAATACCTGTATGAAAGGCACCACCCAGGATAACTGGGAAACAGCCGGAGCCATCGCCGGTGGTGCTGCAGCCGTTGCCGGACTGACGCTTGGGATTGTCGCCCTGACCAAATAAATCATATTAAAAGCGCGGTTATTACCGCGCTTTTAGCAATAAGCATAAAATCTACATATAAGACAAAACGTTGCTTAATAGAACCTGACATGTAATAAAATTATTATAGATTTCACTCACACATCCACGATTTGAAATTAGCATTTTTTCTGTTTTTCGTAACACCACATTTTCTTTTCATTATTCTCACGTCATTAATATTAACGCCAGAAATCGTTATCACGCGTCCTGTCTGATTTTTAAATTTTTTGCGCCGAAATGTGGCTTACGTTTCAATTTTGCACCACTTCAGGGCGCTGCATTTATTTTTTCCTGTCTACACTCTGCATATTGCGTCGAATAATCAGGCGCAAAAAACTGGCACTACCTTTGCTTAAAAGAGTATGGCCAAAGCCACAGACAGGTAAAAGACGTTTTCAGAACGTTTCCATAACAATAATTCCTCCACACAGGATGCTCTATGAAAAAGATGATAATCGCCAGCCTGGCTGCGGCCGGTGTGCTGCTTGCTGTTGCAAATCAGGCACATGCCGGCGCAACACTTGATGCCGTAAAGAAAAAAGGGTTTGTGCAATGTGGGATCAGCGACGGCTTGCCTGGCTTTTCTTACGCCGATGCAAGCGGCAAGTTCTCGGGTATTGATGTTGATGTATGTCGTGGCGTTGCCTCCGCCGTATTTGGCGATGATAGTAAAGTAAAATATACCCCGCTCACCGCCAAGGAACGCTTTACCGCATTACAGTCTGGTGAAGTCGACATGCTCTCTCGTAATACCACGTGGACCTCTTCTCGTGATGCCGGTATGGGCATGTCCTTCACTGGTGTAACGTATTACGACGGCATTGGCTTTCTTACCCACAATAAAGCAGGCCTGAAGAGCGCTAAAGAGCTGGATGGTGCAACGGTCTGTATTCAGGCGGGAACCGATACCGAACTAAACGTGGCCGACTACTTTAAAGCCAACAAGATGAAGTACACCCCCGTCACCTTTGACCGTTCGGATGAATCAGCCAAAGCTCTGGAATCTGGACGTTGCGATACGCTGGCTTCCGACCAGTCTCAGCTGTATGCCCTACGCATCAAGCTGAGCAATCCTGCGGAATGGATCGTCCTGCCAGAAGTTATTTCTAAAGAACCTCTGGGACCTGTCGTACGTCGTGGGGACGATGAGTGGTTCTCCATTGTTCGCTGGACGCTGTTCGCCATGCTAAATGCGGAAGAAATGGGTGTTAACTCGAAAAACGTCGATGACAAAGCGGCTAATCCAGCAACACCGGATATGGCACACCTGTTGGGTAAAGAAGGGGATTATGGCAAGGATCTGAAGCTTGATAACAAATGGGCCTACAACATTATCAAGCAGGTTGGTAACTATTCGGAGATCTTTGAACGTAACGTTGGATCGGAAAGTCCGCTGAAGATCAAACGTGGACAGAACAACCTCTGGAATAACGGTGGCATTCAGTATGCGCCACCGGTGCGCTAATGCGTAGTGATGTAACGGGCGCCGCAACTGCGGCGCTCAGCCCAGAGTCATAGTTACTGAGGTTTTCTTATGTTCCATCGCCGCTCAACCGTAAAAGGATCGTTATCCTTTTCTAACCCTGCGGTCCGCGCCTGGTTATTTCAAATACTCGCCATCATTGCGGTTATCAGCATTGCGGTCTATCTCATTCATAACACGATAAATAACCTGAACAATAGCGGTATTACCTCGGGGTTTTCTTTTCTCGATCGCAGCGCCGGATTTGGCATTGTCCAGCATCTGATCGATTACGAGCAAGGCGATACGTATGGTCGTGTCTTTGTGGTCGGCCTGCTCAATACTCTGTTAGTTTCAGCACTGTGCATTGTTTTCGCATCAATTCTCGGTTTCTTTCTCGGGTTGGCACGCCTGTCAGATAACTGGTTATTGCGAAAGCTCTCGACGATCTACATCGAAACGTTCCGCAATATACCGCCGCTGCTGCAGATCTTCTTCTGGTATTTCGCCGTATTACGTAATCTGCCCGGCCCACGCCAGGCCGTTAACGCGCTGGATTTGATGTTCCTGAGTAACCGGGGGCTCTATATTCCGGCCCCGCAAATGGGAGAAGGTTTTTTTGCCTTTTGTACCGCTGTCGTTATCGCTCTCGTCGTCACCATCGGATTATTTCGCTTCAACAGAATGCATCAGACCAAAACCGGTCAGCTACGTCGGACCTGGCCCACGGCTCTGGCGTTGATCGTACTTTTACCGGTGATTTCACAGTGGATGTTTGGCACTGCGCTTCACTGGGATATTCCCGCGCTCCGTGGTTTTAACTTCCGTGGCGGTATGGTGCTTATTCCTGAACTGGCGGCACTGACTCTGGCGCTTTCGGTATATACCTCGGCATTTATTGCAGAAATTATTCGGGCGGGCATTCAGGCCGTTCCTTACGGCCAACATGAAGCCGCACGCTCGCTGGGTCTGCCAAATCCGGTGACGTTACGCCAGGTAATCATTCCACAGGCGCTACGCGTCATCATACCCCCACTGACCAGCCAGTACCTGAATATCGTCAAGAACTCTTCTCTTGCAGCCGCCATTGGCTACCCGGACATGGTTTCACTGTTTGCCGGCACGGTACTCAATCAAACAGGGCAAGCCATTGAAACGATCGCCATCACCATGTCGGTATACCTGATCATCAGTCTGAGTATTTCTTTGCTGATGAATATTTATAACCGCCGTATCGCACTGATTGAGCGCTAAGGAGCCATGATGACAAAAGCACTGCTGTCTCACCCCTCGCGCCAGCACAGCAATCCGGCAAGCCGCAGTCTACTCTGGGTGCGTAAAAACCTGTTCTCCAGTTGGTCAAATAGCCTGCTCACCCTGCTATGCGTATGGCTGATTTGGTCATTTCTTCCACCACTGTTGAACTGGGTATTCTTTCAGGCCAACTGGGTCGGTTCTACCCGGGCAGACTGTACCAAAGCGGGAGCCTGCTGGGTGTTCATCCATGAACGCTTCGGGCAATTCATGTATGGGCTTTATCCACACGATCAGCGTTGGCGCGTAAATCTGGCCCTGATAATTGGTCTGGCTTCTATTGTTCCGATGTTCTGGAAAACCATTCCCCACCGTGGCCGTTATATCACTATCTGGGCAGTCATATATCCGATTGTCGTCTGGTGGCTGATGTACGGTGGTTTTTTCGGACTTGAACGCGTAGAAACCCGGCAGTGGGGCGGATTAACACTGACGCTTATTATTGCATCCGTGGGGATTGCAGGCGCGCTTCCATGGGGCATTTTACTGGCGTTGGGACGTCGTTCCCATATGCCAGTCGTGCGGGTTTTATCCGTCATTTTCATTGAGTTCTGGCGCGGTGTACCGTTGATTACCGTTCTGTTTATGTCCTCGGTCATGCTTCCTCTGTTTATGTCCGAAGGAACCAGTATCGACAAGCTTATCCGGGCGCTGGTCGGCGTTATTCTTTTCCAGTCGGCCTATGTCGCAGAAGTGGTTCGCGGAGGGTTACAGGCCCTACCGAAAGGTCAGTATGAGGCCGCGGAATCACTGGCGCTAGGGTACTGGAAAACTCAGGGGCTGGTCATTCTTCCGCAAGCCCTCAAGCTGGTTATCCCTGGTCTGGTTAACACGATTATCGCCCTGTTCAAGGATACCAGCCTGGTCATCATCATCGGTCTGTTTGATCTCTTCAGTAGCGTACAGCAGGCAACTGTGGACCCTGCGTGGCTGGGTATGTCGACAGAAGGATATGTTTTCGCTGCACTGATTTACTGGATCTTCTGTTTCAGTATGTCGCGTTACAGCCAACATCTGGAAAAACGTTTTAACACCGGGCGTACACCGCACTGAGGAATTTATGAGCCAATTATTAATGCCGTCTACCGACGCGATGATTACGCTGGAAAACGTCAACAAATGGTACGGACAGTTTCATGTCCTGAAAAACATCAACCTGAAGGTAAAACAGGGAGAGCGCATCGTATTATGCGGGCCTTCCGGTTCGGGTAAATCGACAACTATCCGCTGTATTAACCATCTGGAAGAACATCAGCAAGGACGCATAGTAGTGGATGGGATTGAGCTCAATGAAGACATCCGCAATATTGAGCGCGTCCGACAAGAAGTTGGCATGGTCTTTCAGCACTTTAATCTCTTTCCTCATTTGACTGTCTTGCAAAACTGCACGCTGGCGCCTATCTGGGTGCAAAAGATGCCGAAAAAAGAGGCTGAAGTACTGGCAATGCACTACCTTGAGCGGGTCCGCATTGCCGAACATGCACATAAATATCCCGGGCAAATCTCTGGTGGACAACAACAGCGCGTGGCCATTGCACGCTCGCTGTGTATGAAACCCAAAATCATGTTATTTGATGAACCCACATCAGCGTTGGATCCTGAAATGGTAAAAGAAGTGCTGGATACCATGATAGGTCTGGCGCAATCGGGCATGACCATGCTATGTGTAACCCATGAAATGGGCTTTGCCCGCACAGTAGCTGATCGGGTGATCTTTATGGATCTTGGCGAGATTGTGGAACAGGCACCACCGGATGAGTTTTTTGCTCACCCCAAATCGGAACGCACTCGCGCGTTTTTATCGCAGGTTATTCATTAAATATATATGCCGTATAAAGTTCCGGTGGATTTCCGCGTATAAATGTAAAAAGGCCATCCTTTCGGATGGCCTTTTTACTTATTTGATGTCTGGCAGTTTATGGCGGGCGTCCTGCCCGCCACCCTCCGGGCCGTTGCTGCGCAACGTTCAAATCCGCTCCCG